>SXGR01281189.1_pt1 | contig 91536 bp, 74 predicted proteins | sample 3174711 | NCBI WGS metagenome assembly SXGR01 (sample SAMN11356860, study PRJNA531348) | freshwater metagenome | isolation source: freshwater sample F1-60 | place: China: Fuxian Lake, Yuxi | collected 2017-12-25 | reverse complement strand
GCGCTGGCGCGAGCGGTTTCCCCACGCCGGCTGACCTCGCGGCTGCACTCAATGCAAGCCGCGTCGATCCAAAGGCTGACCCGACAAAGGTCTTCTCTGCGAGCAGCGCTGGCGGAAAGGCGATGCTGAGCGTGTTGAGCCAGGTCATGAAGGAGATCATTCCGCTTCGGGAAGCCGTTGCGAAGAAGTTCGGCGTCGACGCTCTCGGTGCAATTGGCTCCGTTGGTGAAGGTCTGGGTATCCCATCCTCTGTACTGAACAGCACGGCGGAACTCACAGTCGGCGAGATCGACGGCGACAACGGAACGCTCGTGGGCGGCGACGCGAGCGTGCCAATCGTCAAGACTCCCACCGGATGGCTCGTTGATTTCAACGCACTCCTTGAGAGCAGCGGCGTCGATATGACGCAGCTGGAACAAATGGCACCTATGATGAAGGCGGGTGTTGCGATGATGATGCCCATGCTCAAGAAGGCGATAGCGGGAGTCGTTGCAGAGGTCGAGAGCGGCGAGATCGCGGATGCCGATGGGGTTGGACCCGCACTTGAAAAGGCGATGGCAGAGAGTATGGGTCTGGGTCGCGGCGGTTGATCGAAAACGGATCGACCCAGCGCAGTTGCGGTTGAGGCGCAACCGATTCGAACACGCATGAATGACGAAACGCTGAAAACGGCCGGCGGTTGCATGGTGATCGCCAAGGGCGTTTCGCTTACCGCAACTTCACTCCTCGTGATGACCGGGTTCCTCCTGTTCGTTCCCATCCTGAGGTCGAAAATCATCGAGTGGGATGTGCAACTTCCGGCGTTGAGCCTCTTCGTGATCGAGCATCCATTCCTCGCGTCACTCTCGGCACTACCCACGCTTGCGTGCGGCATCTGGATGATCGCGACGCGCAAGCGCGCGGTCTTGTTGGGTTGCGTGGGCACGATCCTCCTCCTCGTCCCCGCCGCGCTCTTCTTCGCGGCCGTCGGCATGCCCGTCATCGCGGTCTATCAAAGCGCGCTCGAAGATCCACTCGGAAGCCATCGGTAGAGCACGCGGCGGAGAGACAGACCGCTCCCCTCGACCAAACGAGGGTTTACCAACCGCGTTTCACAGCCCCCCGTGCGCCGGACGCGACGAGCACGAACCGGAACGAGATGGGAATGACCCGCGATTTTGCCCACTCTCTCGCGTCAACCAGGACAACTCGTGCGGACGCCATTGCACTCACCAGCGCGGGAACGCTCATGCGTTGGGAGCAGGCCGGACGGGCCGGTGAAACACTCCGACCGGACTCACGGGCGTCGTGCAAAGCGCGGCGGGAGGAACGCATACGGTCGCGCTGAGGTTTGAGGGCTCCATCCTCTGTTGGAGCCACGACAGTTGCGGTCAGCGCACGGATCCCGCTAGTCCAGTGTACGGAGTGCGCGTCTTTGGAGGTTCCTATCAATCCATCGTGGGGAGTCAGTGCGCTTCCACAAACGGGATGCAATCTCGAGATTCGCAACCGGGTGCGATGAACTCGCAATCCGGCGACCTCAACCGCGACGGCAGCATCGGCGCGCCCGACCTCCCGACGCTGCTGGGGAAACCGGGTCCGCGTTACTGAGGTGATGCCGCCTTCGCCGCAAGCCACGCGAGTGCGATCGCTGCCTGTTCGCGCACGAGCGTGTCTTCCTGCGTGTCTCTTTGGAGTGCGCACAGCCTCGCTTCGATCATCGCGCGAGCCGATGCGTGATGCTCGGCGAACTCCGCGAGAAGCACGATCGCATTGCGCTTGAGCATCGCGAGGCTCGCGCGCTTGAGTGCGCTTGAGACGACGAGTCGCGCGCGATCCGCTTCGTCCCAACCGAGCAGTTCGAACAGCGGCAACTCGCTGAGTCGCTGCGCGTATCGCGCATCGACCACCCCGACGCGTTCGTCAACCGACCGTCTCTTCTTCGGCTGACAGTGTGGGCATGCCGTTTGACAATCATCACAGCCAAAGAGCCAACCATTCATCGCGCCGAAAAACTCAGGACCAATGGTTCCGCGCTGTTCAATCGTGAGATACGAAATGCACTTGCTCGCGTCCACTGAGAACGGCGTGATTGCGCCGGTCGAACATGCGTCGATGCAGCGGGTGCAACTGCCGCATGGGTCCGGTGACCAGTTTGGAGGACGCGAACTCGGCGCAATGTCGAGCGACGTGAGCAGCTCACCGAGCAGAAACCACGATCCCTCCCCAGGCACAAGCAGTAGCGAGTTCTTACCAATCATCCCGTTGAAGGCCTGCGCATGGACTTCGCGCTCCATCAAGGGTTGGATGTCGCCTGTGAGGCGAAAGGTCGCGTCAGGAAACTTCGATTGCATCGCATGGCGAAGTTTGTGCAAGCGATCGCGCACCAGGTTGTGATAGTCCTTCGAACGCGCGTATCGTGCGATGCGCCCCTGCGCTTCGCAGGGATCGTCGAACTCGCGCTCGCGATCGCGTGCGCCGTCGTGGTAACGATCCGCGACACAAATGATGCTCACCGCCGTTGGAAGCAACCGTCGCGGATCGCAGCGATCAGCCACCGTGTCGGCGAGGTAACTCATTTCGCCGTGCTTGCCTTGCGCGAGCCACGCACGCAGTTCAGTCGAACGCGAACTCGCCTCTGGCCTTGTGATGCCCACGAGCGCGAATCCAAGCTTGTGCGCCATCGCGACGACCCAATCATGGCGTGCGATTGCATTCTCGGGTTGCGCGAGGTCTGCGCCGAGCATCACGACCTTCTCAATCCTAGAAGGCGCGAAAGCACGGCGATCGGAAGTTCTTCCACCAGCCCACCGCCGCCCGTGACCGCCTGCGCCGCCGCGAAACCACTTCGCGCCGCGCCCTCCATCGTCGCAGGCCATCCCGTGTCGGTCCAGTCACCCGCGAGTGCGAGATTCGCGACTCCTCCGTGAAGATCGCCTGCGTACGGCGTTGCGCGCGGACGCATCGCGTCCATGTGCGCGCTCGAACGAATCGTCGCGTGCCGCTCCTTCACACTGCGCACCTCGACTGGCTCCACCGTTCGCGCATCCGGCAATGCCCAACGCACGTCCTCAAGGACGCGATCCACGATCTCCCGTTCGTCCAGTTCCATCCATGCATCGGCTGCAGAAATCACCGCGTGAATGAGTTGGCCTTGCTCCGTCGATCGCTTAGTGAAGAGCCACTGCGTCCGTCTTCCCGGAAGCACGAGGTTCGGAGTCTGCATCACCATCGATGGGAAGTAGAGATGCACACCGAGGATGGGAGAAAAGCCGAACTCGTCAAGTCGCTGCAGTCGTCGATCCGCTGCTCGCAAAGTGTTCGAAATCAATCTGCTCAATCGATCCGGAGGCACCGCCGCAATGACCGCGTGCGCTGGAACCATGCCCGCGTCTGTGACAACGCCTTGCGCGCGCTCGCCATCAAAAGTGATGGCCTTCGCGCTTTCGCCCAATCGAAGTTCGCCACCCACTCGCTCGATCTCTGCGTGAGCACTCGCGTACAGATCCCGCAACGGAATGTTCGGAACTCCAATCGCGCCTGCCCAGTGACTCGCGAGCAAACCCTCTTGAAAGACCTGCATCGCGTGCGCCGCGTTGCAGTCCGTCACGCTCGCATTACACGCGCTGATCACGATGGGTTCCCAAAACATCTCGCGAGCGCGGGTCCCCTGCCGCGTCCGGTCGAGAAACTCGCCGAAAGCTCGGTCACCCCACCGAAGTCGGCCCGCGAAGCCCAGACGAAGCATCCTCCACATCGCGAAGGCAATCCGATGCTTCTCCGCAATCCCGAGCCCCCGAAGCCGAAGCAACGCGATGGCGAAGTGAAGTGGTGCCGGGAGAAACCGCGCGTTCGACACCGTGTCATACGCGCCGTTGCCGCGCGCCCAATACGACGCTGTCTGCCAATCGATCGAGTCGAGAACCCCGAGTCGGTCATAGAGATCGCACAAGTTGGTGCAGCAGCCGGTCAGCACATGCTGGCAGTTGTCAAGCGTTCGCGAGGTGCGCGGGTCGGTAAAACTCGTCGCACGACCACCGAGTTGCGCGCGAGTCTCGATGAGCACGGGACGCCATCCCGCGTCCGCGGTGCGCAACGCAGCAGCGATACCAGCGACGCCGCCACCGATGATCGCGACGGTGCGAGAGGCACTCATCGAGTCGCTCCTCGCGCCGTGCGAACCAAGATAGAGAGGACGATCCACAACTTCCGCGCGAAGGAAAGGGACACGCGCCGACCGCGCATTGCGCGCCGTGGGTCCGCTGCGATGCGTTCGAGAACTTCTCGGTAGATGCACGACATCACCAGGGATGCCGCTCGACTGTCGGGCATAAGAAGCGCCTCAAGCGGGTCGCTCGCGACGAAGGACATCCGCGCCGTTTCCACGGCGCTCATCACGCACTCTTGTGCGGGACGATTGCGAAAGTCGCGCAAAAAACTCTCCCGCGTGACGCCGTGGGATGCGAGGAGCGCGCTCGAAAAATAGCATCGTCCTTGTGCTGCGTCTTCAGCTAGATCGCGGAGCATGTTCGTGCGCTGCAGCGCAAGGCCGCGAAGGGTCGCAAGCCGCAGCGCCTCTGCCCGTTTTGCAGGCTCCACAACTCCCCAGATCCCGACGCAGATGCGGCCCACGGTGGAGGCGACGCAATCACAATACGCATCCACCGCCGCTTCATCGACGAAGTCCGCTCTTGCCAAATCGGTGCGCTGTCCTTGAATCGCACCGAGAAAATCTTCGAGCCGAATCGGGAATCGATGCGCGACGGCGCTCAACGCTCGCGCGATGGCCGCGCGCGTGGCGTTGGGCGCAACAATCGGCGCTCGGACGAACGCCGCGCGCGTCTCGACTTCAAGCGCGTCGAGCGCATCGGCGCAGGACCGCGCATCGGCATCTGGTGCATCAACGATGTCATCGGCAACCCTCATCCACGCATACACCACCGCGAGCGCGAGGCGCTTCTCTCGCGGAAGCAGTCGAATGCCATACCAAAAGTTTCGCGCCTCGCGCCGCGTGATCGCTTCACAACGCGCGAATGCTGCGCGAAGGTCGCGCGGGTCCGCATGTCGCGACATGACGCCGCGTACGCTCAGCACGCGCGCCCCTCTCGTCCCCAATGCCTGGCGTAGGCGCACGCGACGAGCCAGCATTTTTCAATGGCGAGCATCCGAGGTCGGTGCAGAATCGTCTCGAAGTTCCAAAGTTCGATTTTCCGCAGCGTCCGGGAGCCTCCCGCAGCGAACAGTCCGATGAGCGGTCGCGACTCGCGCTGTGCGCAAGCGATGAGCGACGCACCTCGCTCATAGAAGGGCCATGTGCGATCCACGAGAACTGCAACCAATCGACGCGACTCCTCGAGAAACTCTCCATCGCATGCGAATCCCTGCGCGGTCGTTTCGCGCAATCGCCGCTCAAAGTCAGGAATGCGCAACTCGCCGTCATAGATCTCCTGTGGAGCGTAGATCCGGTTGCGCGCTTGAAAGTCTCGTCGGATGTCCTGCCAGTGGTTCGTGAGTTGCAGCGCCGTACAAATCGCATCGCTCGCGGCGAGTTGTTCCTCATGGCATGGTTCACCGAGGACTCGCAGCACAAGACGCCCGACCGGATTCGCGCTGAGCGCGCAATAGTCCAGGAGCGAGTTCCAAGTGACATATCGCGAGACCGCTTGGTCCTGTTCGAACGCGGCCAGCAAGGCGTCAAAAGGGTCGCGTTCGAGTCCAAGACGCGTCACGGCCTCGGCGAGCGCGACAAACACGGGGTGCGTGACTGGTCCATCCGACGCAAAGGCTGCGTGCAACTCGCCCCGCCACCAGCGCAACAACGCGAGCGACTCATCGGGCGAAGAAAACTCATCGCTCAGATCATCCGCCCATCGGCAGAATGCGTAAAGCACCGCGAAGTCGTCGCGGCATCGACGCGGAACCAGCGCGGAGAGCACACTGAAATTTTCCGAATGCATGCGAGTGAAGCGATGGCAGTAGGCTCGCGACTCCGCGAGCGAGAGCGGCCTCGCCGGCTGGGCCCCGGGGCCAAATCGCGCCATGTCCTGCACAACTACGCTCGCGTGCGCCATAGACACGGAAGGTTACCCATCACAACGGCACAGCGGGAACAGACTCACGCAAGGGATTTCCGTGGCGCGTCCATCGTGCCAGCCCCCTATGATGGACGCCCCTGATGAAGATCCTGCTCGCCAATCCTCGCGGTTTCTGCGCCGGTGTTTACATGGCGATCAATGTCGTGGATGAACTCCTTGCGGTTTGCCCCGGCGAACCGATCTATGTCTACCACGAGATCGTCCACAATCGGCATGTCGTCGAACGGTTTCGCCAACAGGGAGTGCAGTTCATTGAAGCGATCGAGGAAGTCCCGACGGGCTCCATTGTCGTTTTCTCAGCGCACGGCGTCAGTCCTCTCGTTCGGGCGCAAGCGCGAGCGCGCAATCTCTTGGCGATCGACGCGACCTGCCCACTCGTGACGAAGGTGCACGCCGAAGCGATTCGATTTGCGAAGCGCGGTTGGCAGATTCTGCTCGTCGGCCACCGAGAACACCAGGAGGTTGTCGGCACACGAGGCGAGGCGCCCGAGTCCATTCAGGTCGTGGAGTCCCCCGCGGACATTCCGCATCTCCACATCAAGGATCCTTCGAAGCTCATCTATCTCACACAGACCACGCTCAGTCTCGATGACGCGGCACTCGTCATTCGCGCACTCAAGCAGGCGTTCCCCGAGATTAAAGAGCCGCCCACGAGCGACATTTGCTACGCGACGACCAATCGGCAGACGGCGGTGCGCGCGATCGCTCCGCGAGCGCAACTCGTGCTCGTTGTGGGGAGCAAGAACAGTTCAAACTCCGTCCGGCTCACGGAGATCGCCCAGAACGACGGGACCCAAGCTCGACTCATCGACGACGCGAGCGAACTGCAAGCAGCATGGTTCGACGGCGTCGAAACACTACTCCTGACCGCAGGTGCCTCGGCCCCTGAAGACCTCGTCCACGCGGTCATCGCGGAACTCATCACGCGGTTTGGAGGCGAAGTCGAGCAAGTCGATGTCTTTGACGAGCGCGTCGAGTTTGGATTGCCCGCGTCTCTCCGCAACCTGCTGCGTGCTCGCGGTCGCGAGACGGAAGGACGCCGCATCACGCTCGATCGTGAACGCGACACGGCGGAGTTCCTCGCGGCCAACAACATTCCACATCACACGGTGGCATTGACCATCGGACAGTCGAAGTAACCGCCCGCTCTCTCCCTTTGCATCGTTCCCATGACGCACGACCGCGCATCCATCTTCGACTTTCACCCCGCAACGCTTGAACAACGATTCGAGGCGATCGGACTTCCAAAGTTCGCAAGCCAACAAGTGCTCGAGTGGGTGTACGCGAAGGGCGTCACCGACTTCGAACAGATGACCAATCTCTCGAAGCTCGCGCGCGCGAAACTGGCGGAGACCTTTACGGTGCTACAGGGCGAAGTCATCCGACACCAAGTGGCCACCGACGGAACTCAGAAGTTACTCGTCGGCTGGCGCACCGCGCAGGAACGCGCAGCACAGCGCACGGGCGACATTCGCCTCGCGGGCGGCGAACCGTCGAAGCAAACGGAAACGGTCATGATTCCGACGGAGGATCGCAAGACCGCCTGTGTCTCAAGTCAGGTTGGATGCCCCGTCGGGTGTGCATTCTGCGCGAGCGGTATTGGGGGACTCGATGGAAATCTCACCTCGGGTCAGATTGTGGAACAGGTGTGGCGACTCGCCCGACTCGAAGGCGTCGACCGCATCTCCAATGTTGTCTTCATGGGGATGGGCGAACCGCTCGCAAACTTTTCGAGTGTGATGGATGCGATTCGCACGCTCAATGCGCCGTGGGGCATGGGGATCGGCGCGCGCAAGATCACCGTTTCGACGGTCGGACTCCCCGCCGCGATTCGGAAGCTGTGTACCTTCGAGATACCAATCACGCTTGCGCTCTCCCTCCATGCGCCCAACGATGAGTTGCGCCGCCAGATCATTCCGTGGGCGGAGTACTCCACCATCAAGGAACTCCTCGAAGCCTGCGAGGAGTGGTTCCGCAAGACCGGTCGCGAGATCACGCTCGAGTACATCATGCTCGGAGGATTCAATGATCGCCGCGAGCACGCGGTCGAACTCGCGGCGCTTGCGAACTCACTGCGAGCGAATGTCAATCTCATTCGGTACAACGAAGTGAAGGGCATGCCCTTCTCGCGACCAGAAGACGGCATTGTGCAACGATTCCAAGAACTCCTGCGCGACCTGGGCGTGAATGTCCACATTCGCGCGAGTCGCGGTCGTGACATTGCAGCCGCGTGCGGCCAACTTCGACACGAGTCCATCGCCTCCTAACGGGACAGACCTCACAATCCCTCAACCGCGATCCGAAGTTCGATCGGATCCATGCCTCGGAGTCCGCCGTCTCGCGCAATCGCTTCGAACTGCTCCATGCGCGCGAGCCAAAGTCTTGCATCACCCTTAAAGTTTGCAGCGGCACGGCGCGCGAAGTCGATCGACCACGCCCGAATGGCGCGATCGCGTGAGTCGCCGCGCACGGACCACGGAATCAACGGGCGCAGCAGTCGCACGATTTCCGCTGGCCAGTCGTTGGAACGGAAGTCGAGTCGGTAGCGCCGAGTGGACATCGCGAGATCGATGCGATTCAAGTAGCGGCGCTCCATGAGATCGCCGTTACTGCCGCGCACGACGAGTCGTTCGCGAATCCTGCGGCGCTGCTCAAGGCTCGTCGTCATCGACAGCACATAGAAAATGTCGCGCGGCAAAAACGCCTCGGCGAGCGGCTCCGCCGCGGCACACGCCAGGCGCCCATCCGGATCGGCGTCAATGAGTGCGCCGAGGAGTTCCTCGTACTGAAACAACGCGCGCGATCCACCCCAGACGAGCGTGCGATGCATCGCCGTCACTGCCAACCGCAGCGTTGCTTCATCGAGTGCCCCCGCACGGGTCGCCTTCAATCGATTGACGAGTTCCGTCGCGTGGCTGCGAAATCGCTTCGCACGACGGCGACCGCCAAATCGCTCACGAACAAGTTCAAAAGTCAAGCGACTGATGACGCCAGTGACGCTCTCGCGTTCCTCGGTGATGCGGCGCGTCGTCGTCGTGTCCTCGGCAAGACTGCGACCGAAGCAGAATGCTTCGTAACTCCGTCCATAGCCGCGCGCCTCAAAGGCGCGAATCGCGCTCTCAATCGCCTCAATGGTGACAGGGACGAACCCGCGCTGGTAAGCGAGGCCCAAGAGCGCAACATCAAGCAATCGTTCCGAGAGCAACTCGTTGCGCGCACGCGAGGCGAGGTCGCCGATCGCTCGGCGCGCCTGCATACAAGATATCTGCGCGGCGTTGAAAAGGAGTGCGCAGCGCCGGATCGACTCTTGATCGAGTTGATCTTCGAGCGCTCCGTCATTCGCCACAATCGCCGTGCGCTGCGAATCCGCCACGCGCAAGAAGGGATCTGGTCCGAGCGCGCGCAGTGTTTCCACCGCATCGACGCCGACGACGAGATCCGCTTCCCCATAGGGAATCGTGCCCGCGCAGGGTGGCCGCGTGTCGGTCGCGCGGAATCGCGTAAATGTCACTTGGGCCCACGCCATACGCCCGATGCCGACGAATGCGCGATCCCACCCAATCTCCACGCGATATCCCATCTTCAATCCAGCATCCGCGAGAATGTCCGCGACTCCCGATTCGCCAATCGCTCGAATGCCTGCGAGGTGGGCGCGCCAGATGCCTTGCTCCGCATGCAGTGGCCGCGGTGTCGGAAGCCTTCCTCCGAGTCGCGCGATTTCCGACCACGGCGCTTTGGTCCGCACCACCTCAACCTGCTCAAGCAGCGTTTGCATCGTCAAGCGAACGAATCCCGCAACGCGCGGAATGTCGCTCTTCGTAAACTCTCCTTGCAACGGGGTTGCTCCACGCTCAAGGCCGCTCTCAATGCGATGAAGCGCGAGCGGCGGACGAAGTTCGCAGGCGAGTTCCGCATTCCACACGAGCCTCTGCTGCGGCGGATAGCCCAGCCGATCAGCCTCCGCGGTTGCCGCGCCACCGCGCGAGTCGAGGCCATGAAACAAGAGCACGGATAGCCCATTGCGAAAGGCGGCAGTTCGCAAACGATCAAGCACCGCCGCTGGATCACGAAGGCTCACGCGCTCGATGGTCACGCGCTCTGCAGCAATCGCCGGAACCGCGGCACTCGCGAGTCGCTCAAGATCTGGATCGAGCACACCGCCAATGTCGAGCACCGCGAGAATGCGCGGCGCCGGATCACGCGAAGCCTGCAACATCGTTGCCGCGCCTTCTTCGACAAACCGCGCGCGCTTCCACACTTCGCAGATCACCGTGCGTGCTGCGGCTCCAAGTGCGGGAAGTTCATCGATTGCAAGGACGGTTGGTGGCTCATCGGTGTCTTGCGAGGCGACTTCTGAGCGCAGTTCCTGGTCAAGCGCGGCGAACCGCTCGCGCAGCAGCGTCTCCGCATCACTTCCCTCTGCTGTACGCGGCGGGAGTTTGATCGACTCAAGCATGCCCCGTTGCGATGCAAGTCGTTGACCAAGTTGCGCATTGGGCCTTGCTTGATGCAGCAGATGCAGGATCTTGCGCACCAGGAGCGACGGATGGAGTGCGTCTTCAGGGCGAAGATCAAGCACTTCACCATCGTCGAGCGGCGGCATATCCGCCCACCAGAGTTTCGCAGTCTTGTTTCCTCTTCGTCGAATGACCTCCGCGACTTCGATGACGCTCGGGACCACGCTCCCAGGTCTGGGCTCAAGCACCACCGCGTGCTGCACGCGGTCGAGGAATCTGGTGAGCGTCGAATCATCCACAGGACTTATCAATCCCAGTCGCAATACCGGCACGCGCAGGGCGAGCCCAAACTCATCGAGGAGATGCATCAACGCACGATCGCATGGCCCGACCGTGAGGAATCCAACGAGTTCCCGTTCCCCTGGACTTGGCAGCGCGCTCAGTTGATCGATTTCCAATCGACGCGCCATGCGGACGAGGTCAAGTGCCTCTCCTGCGCGAGGACCATGCCGCTGCTTACGAGAGAGAATCATCTCATCGACGCTTCCATGCACGCGATTTGGCCTCGCCTCGATCGTGTCCGCACTTTGCAGGATGCCGCGGTGCATGATGACGGCGGTTGGTTTGCCGGCTGCTCGAGAGAGTCGCAGTGCCCATTCGATGCTATTGCGAAGGCTCGTGATGTCCGTGGGTTCAATCGTCGGCAATCCCGCACCCACCACGATGCGACGCGGACAGCAACCCATCACACCGCGCGGGTCATCCTCAAACAACAACGCGAGTCCGGCGTCTGGATTCACAAAGCAATCACTCGCGCGAAGCACCGCGTCCGCACCGCGCACCAGTTCGTCGTTCGGAACCAACGCGATTGCGCTTCTCCCACCCCGTACACCGGCGCAGGCCAGCGAAATCGCCCGCGCCGCATCGCCTCCGATCAAGAGTTCGATCTGATGTCGTGCCAGCACGCGCGCATGCTCCGATTCGCTCGCAACTCGTTGCAGTCGTTCGAACGGCGCGCGCCGAGGTGCCGCAACAACACTCACGGGGACCTGTGATTCGAGGACCCCCTTCAGGATTGCTTCGTAGGCATCGAGAAAGACGGGACCCTCCGCACGGGCGAGCCGAGCGGGACTAGAGGTTGTCGCGGATGCGCCCGTCGTCGCTGATTGCACGCGCGAATACTACGGGATGGAAGGACGACGCTCCGCTTCACGCATCAAGTGCGCGATCGACCGCCTCCGCGAATCCTTCGGCTGAGTTGGCCGCAACTCGAACGCGCGCGACCGCTGCGATGCGCGGATCCGCATTCCCCATGGCCATGCCCAGGCCGGCCTCGCGGATGAGTTCAAAGTCATTGAGGCCGTCCCCGACCGCTGCAATCTCCGCTCGACAGATCCCTTCGAGTGCCGCGAGCGCTGCAATGCTCGTCCACTTGCTCACGCCTGCCGCAAATGTCTCGAGCAGATGGGTTTTCGTCGCAGTCGCCTTCTCGGCGGTGAGCGCAGGCCAGTGCTGGACGGTGATCGCATCCCCGAGCGAAGGGGAAACATCCTGCGCCACCACCCCGAGTTCATCTCCGAGCGCAACCGTTCCAACTCGCACCGTGTGATGCAAGGCATCGACCTCAAGCAAACTGCCGATGCGCTGAAATGTGACCGGCAGTGTGTCAAACCACCACGCCGTCGCCGGATCAAACGGTTGTTCACCAATCATGAGGTAGTCATGAGGCGACTCGGTGTGATCCTGCAACAGGTGCACAAGATGCCCGTGTCGACTCACAACTTCCACCAACCGAGCAACCAAAGATGCCTCAATCGGACGACGGAGCACAACACTGCCTCGGCGCGTTTCATGCACGAGCGCTCCTCCGGCGGCAATCATCAGCCCGACATGCCCGATCTTTTCCATCACATGCTGACACTCCGGCAACGAGCGGCCAGTGGCTGGAATGAACTGAATGCCGCGCCCGCGCAACCGTTCGATGGCCCCCAAACTAACCGCAGAAACCTCCCCACACTCATCGAGCAGCGTCCCGTCAAGATCAGCGACGAACATTCGGATCGGCATGGGGAGGGCAATCGGTATTGACCGATAGGGGTTTGTGACAAAGCAAAGGAACCAAGGTGGACTCTACCAATGCTCTGAATCTCTGCCCGTTCCCGTGTCAGTGACTTCCTCCCGAAGCCCAAACCCCGTATCCTCTTCCCTCCCATGGCTGACAAGACACGCCTCTCCCAAGTGCAAAGTACCGACCTCTCTGAGAGCCGCCTCAATGAGGATCTCGTCTATTGGCTCAAGACGAAGGGATCGAACTACCTTCTCGTCGTCTTGCTCGCCGTCTGCGCGTTCCTCGGTTGGAATCTCTGGCGCGAGAAGCAAGCTGACGCGGTGAAACTCGGGTGGACCGACCTAGGGGAAGCCTTGACCCCCGAGGACCTCGAAGCGGTCGCGAAGGCGCAAGCACATGTTCCGCAAATCGCGATGCTCGCCTACCTCAGCGCGGGAGATATGCGACTGCAACAGCTGCAGAGCGGTTTTCTCACGCGGCCTGTCGAAGGGCAGCCGCAGCAACCGCTCGATGAAGCGTCGCGCAAAGTCGTGCAGGATGCCGCGGATGACGATTACGCGCGAGTCGTTGACCTCGCGTCGAAGGTCGCGCAGGGTGGAAGCAGCGCCCCTGTCATTGTGCCCGCGCTCATCGGCCGCGCCGCCGTCGCTGAGAGCCGAGGCGATTTCGCGCAGGCACGCGCGATGCTCGAACAAGCAACGACCGCGACCGGCGCCTACGCACCGCTCGCGAAAGTGACCGCCGCGCGCCTCGCATCACTGCATTCCGTCGAGCGCGGCCTCGCACTTCCACCCAAGGCTGCACTGCCGGTGAAAGCGGTTGTCGATCCCGTCGCACCGGACACCACCGGTGATATTCTTCGATCGCTTGAGATGCCGGTGACCGCGCCGAGTGCGGTTCCCAACGCCGCTCCTGTCGCTGTGCCTCCGGGCGGCTGATCGCGAGGAGCGATGCACGACGAGCAATCTTCAGAACTCCAACCTCGCGTCCCTGACGCGGGCGCATCTGCACCGTCGGATGCAACGGAGATTGAACTCATTGGACCGAGTGGCACGGTTGACCGCGACGCGCTGTTTGCGCTGTATGAACGGCAGAGCGCGGGAGATGACGAGACCGCGCCGCGCGTGGAATTCACGCTGCTGAAGGATTTGGAAAAGCGCCTCGACCGCTACCTGGTCGACCGCGTTCCATTCCTCTCGCGCACGCAGATTCAGCGCTTGATTGAAGAGTCTGCAGTCACCGTCAACGGTCGCGTTCCGAAATCCTCGACCAAGCTTCGCATCGGTGATCACATCGTCGCGACGCTTCCGCCGCCGCCATCGGGAGCGATCGCGCCCGAAGAAATCCCGCTCGATGTGCTCTTCGAAGATGATTCGATCATCGTGGTCAACAAGCCCGCTGGCCTGATCGTCCATCCGGCGCGGAGCCACAAGACCGGGACGCTCATCAACGCGCTCGCGTGGCGCTTCAAGAATCTCACAGGCGGTGCGCTCAGTTCCGTGGGCGAAGAGTTCGCGCGGCCTGGCGTTGTCCATCGACTCGACAAATGGACCTCCGGTGCAATCGTCGCAGCCAAGAACGACACCGCGCACTGGCGGTTGGGCAAGCAATTCGAAATGCGCCGAACAGACAAGCGTTACCTCGCGCTGGTGCATGGAGAGGTCCCGGACCTCATTACGCCAATCGATGCGCCGCTTGGCAAACACCCGACCATCAAAGAAAAGTACGCCGTTCGGCACGACGAAACTGGCAAGGCATCGCTGACGATTTGCCGCGTGCGCGAGCGACTCACAAGCGCGAGCGGCGAGAAGTTCACGCTTGTCGAGCTCGAGCTCAAGACGGGGCGCACGCATCAGATTCGCGTGCACATGTCATGGCGCGGCTATCCCGTTGTGGGTGACGACATGTATGGCGGCAAACATGTGACCGAACGGGATTTCGGCGGAGTTTCGACGAGTGCGTTGCTCAATCATCAAGCGCTGCATGCGACAACGCTCGGCATTCGACACCCCATGACCGAGGCGCCAATGTCGTTCACCGCCCCGCTTGCGACTGACATCCGACGCGCGCTTGAACTTCTGCGCGCAGGTCGTGCAAGTGCATTCCTGGCGCCTCCGGGCTCGACGATCGATCTTGCAAGCGCTGGAGCGTGAGCGTGCTCAGCCTCTCGCGCGAACGGGTACGAGAATCGCCATCACCAATGGCACGAGCACGATCGTGAAGATCGTGGACACGATCAGTCCCCCGCCCATCACCGCGCCAAGGCCTCGGTAGAGTTCGCTTCCGGCGCCAGGCGCGAAAATCAACGGCAGCATGCCCGCGACGCTCGTGATCGCGCTCATGAGAATGGGGCGGATGCGCGTGCGAACACTCTCCGCAATCGCCGCGCGCAGTGGAAGTGCACCGCCCGCGATGACGGCCGGCGCGCCCGCGAGACCTCGGAACGAGGCATCGGATGGTGTTTCGTCGGCCGTCCCACGCTGAAAGTTGATTGCCTGATGGACGATCAAGATCGCGTTGTTCACCACGACTCCAATGAGGATCACGAACCCAAGCATCGTGAGCACATCGAGCGATTGCATGGGTAGCGTCGGACTTGTCAGGCTCACGATGAATACCGCAAAGAGCGCTGCCACTCCGCCCACTGCCGCGAGTGGAACGCTGAACATGATGACGAATGGCAGGAGGAAGCTCTGAAAGAGCACCGCCATCACGAGGTAGCAGACGAGAAGTGCCAGAAAGACCGTGCTCGCCATCACGCCAAGCAGCGTGCCGTCACCAATGAGTTCCTTTCTCACTTCGGCTAGCGCGCTTGCGGTTCCCGCAACATCACTCACCACGCCGGGAGCAATCACGCCATCGCTCCGCGCCTGCGCGAGCGCGGCGTGGATCGTGACAACAGCATCTTCGAGCGCGGTGGTTGGAGGAGGCGTCACTTGGAGGCGCACGGATCGCTGGCGATCAATATGGTTGATTTGCGTGGGCGCGGTTCCCCGTTCCACGATCGCAAGTTGCCCGAGCGACACAAGACGGCCACTCGGCAGTGCCACGGGGATGTCCGCGACCGCATCCACGCTCATCGAACTCTGCGACTGACCTGCGAGTGCGCTCGCGCGATCGATGAGCACGAGGTCAATCGAATCTCCGCCCGCGTTGTATTCCCCCACAAGTGCGCCATCGCCCGCCACAGCAACGGAGAGCGCGACATCCGCAGGCGTGAGCTGTGCATCATTCAGTCGACGCTGATCGGCACGAACCCGAACCTCGACGCCCGGTGTGGCGAAGTTAGAAGGGTCCGGCTGCACGCTCCGTGGACCAAAGAGTGCAGAGAATCTCCCGAGCATGACTTCTGCGGCACGCTGCACTGCGTCAAGATCATCACCCCGCAAGTCGACAGCCACGGCGCTGCCTGAAGAGCCACTCGTTCGAAAGAGCGGCACTTGGAACGCGAAAGCATTCGTGCCTGGCAGCACTTCACTCCGTGTGGCATGTCCAAGGAGGTGCTCGTTGTAGCTCGCACGCGCGCTGTCGGCCGCGATGCCGCCGTGAAACATCATGCTTCCGAAGCCCACCACGAAATAGTTCGCGAGCGGCGCGGGCTGCACAGACGGGCCGTACTTGAATGCCATCCACGGACTCACTGGAACTTGCGCGAGACTTGCTTCTGCCGCTGCGCGTTCAGGAGAGCCGCGGACGGGAAGTGTTCGTTCCCAATACGGCGCGACCGTTGCTTCGACCCGCCGCGCGATCGATTCTTGCATCGCAGTTGAGGTACCGGGAGGCGGAATGATCAGACCGAACACTAGATTTCGATTGCCTGCGGGAAGGTAATCTGCCGGAGGCAGCAGCATCACGGTTCCAATGATCGACGCGGCTGTCATCAACAGGACGATCGCCAAACTCACGAGTTTTCGACGGGAAACACGGAACACGAGTCGGGCAACGAACGTCGCGAATCGTTCACCTAGCCCAGGGCGAGTCGCCGCACCGCTCGCATCGGAAGGCGCACGGGAGCGCAGGAGGAACGCACACGCGCATGGCGTCACGGTGATCGACACGACCATGGAGAGCAGATTGGAAATGAGAATCGCGAGCGCAATGTCGCGGAACAATTGACCTACCTCATCACCAATGAGAAACACGGGGATGAAGACGACGCAGGTTGCGAGGGTCGAGCCAAGGATTGCGCCCGCAACTTCTTGCGTACCAAGGAGCGCGGCGCGGCGCGGATCCTTCCCCATCTCCATGTGTCGAATGACATTCTCAAGCACGACGATGGAGTTATCGATGAGCGTTCCAATCGCAAACGCGAGGCCCGCGAGGCTGACGACATTGATAGTTCGGCCCATCGCAAGCATGACGACGACCGTGGCAACCACAGCCAACGGCACACTGGTGCCAACAATCACGATGCTGCGCCACGAACGAAGGAACACGACGAGTGTGAGGATCGCGAGCAACCCGCCCTGCCAGATGTTGTCAAGCACGAGATTGAGTGCGTCGTCGATGTAGACCGTTTGGTCATAGACCAATTCAGCCGTGAGCGCCTCCGTGAGTCCAAGTCCCCGCGTCTTGGCATCGAGGACACCACCATCAATCGCGAGATTTGCGATCGCGAGGTTGACCCCTTCCATCACTTCGATGACATTCGTGCCGACCTCCTTCTGCACATTGATCGCGAGGACCGGCACACCCTGCGAGCGCACGAAGCTGCCCGCCTCTGACCAAGTTTCGACGACCTCCGCGACATCAGCGATCAGAATCGGACCAGCACTGCTCTGCGCGATGGCAACCCGCGCGACATCCTCGCTCGACTCAAACTGTCCGGTCGCGCGCAGCACAATCTCCCGCTTGCCCTCCCGCAAGGATCCGCCCGGAACATTCTTGTTCGCGAGCGTAAGCGCGTCGGCAACTTTCGCCAACGTGATCCCGCGCGCCGCAAGTGCGGTCGGCTCGACACGAACTTGAAAGACTCGTTCACGACCTCCAAGCACATTGACTTCCGCCACACCTTTGACGCGCTCAATCTGGGGCTGCACGCGATCTTTCACGAAATCCTGGAGCGTCCGGACATCGAACTCCGTCCCATCGACGTTGCGCGCTCCGTTTGCGGAGACAACAATCCACGCGATGTAATCCTTGTTCTCAGGGTCGCTCGCTTCGACGATCGGCTCGTCGACACCAAACGGATACTCCGAAACCTGCCGAAGTCGATCACTGACCTCGCGCATTGCGGCTTCGGGATCCGTTCCCGGTGCGAATTCCAATCGCACACTCCCGGCGCCCTGCGAAGCACTACTCGTGGCGTGCCGAACACCCGCCACGCCCTGCAACTTCTCCTCCTGCTTCTCAATGATCGATTGCTCGACTTCCTCCGGTGACGCGCCAGGCCACACCGTTGAGATACTCACAATCGTGTCATCCACATCCGGTGTGAGTTGCACCGGAACTTGCCGGACCGCGACGAGCGCCGCGAGCAGGACGAGGACCACACCGACGAGCACGCTCACCGGTTGACGAATCGACCCTTCGACAATCTTCACTTCGAGCCTTCCGATGGAATGGATGACGCATCCGAGATCGGGGCAACGCGCGCCATGGGCGACAGTCGTTCGTTTCCTTCGCTCACCACGCTACTCCCGACGGTCAAACCAGAGGCCACGATTGCCACATCCTCTCCGACCGGAAAGTCAATGCGCACTTGAAGGGGCACGGCGAGGCCTTCACGCACGACAAAGAGAAATGGCCCCGCATCGCCATACAGGATCGCGTCGCGTGAGACGACGAGTCGTTGCGCAGCGATGCCGCTTGGGATGAATCCCGTCAATGCGAGTCCAGCGGCGATCGGGGCGTCGCTTGTCGCGACATCAAGAATCACCGAAAAACTGCGCGACCGTGGATCGACCGCAGGGACGACTCGCAGGGAAGTCGCGACGAGTGCTTGGTCAAGGGAGTCCCGCATCTCGATGGCCCCCACCCACTCTGCCTCAGTGATCGAACAACCCGTTGCGGCCTTTGTGAGCGACATCTCTCGCTGCATGAGGATTGGTGCGAAGAGTTCCTGCGGAACTTCAAACCACGCTTCGAAGGCATCCGTCGCCTGCAGATCAACGATCGCCCCGCCTTCCCCAATCCACGCACCTGCCTCGGAATGCCTCTTCGTCACCACACCGTCGAAGGGCGCACGAAGCGCATGATCGCGCAGTCGCTCCTGCAGCAACGCACCCGTCGCGCTGAAGATGACGAGGTTGGCGCGCGCTGCTTCGATCTTCGCTTGCGCAATCGAAAGGTCGCTCTGCGCATCCGCAACCTCGCGCAGATTCGTTCCCCCCACTGCCTCCGCCTTCTGAAGCAGTGCCAAGTCTCGCTCGGCACGCGTCCAGATCGCCTGTTGCTCAAGCAGCGCCGCCGCCGCGGCTGCTTGGTTTGCAGCGTGAACTCCAAGTTCAAGTTCCATGCGCGTTGGGTCGAGGAGCGCGATGACTTCTCCCTTTCGAACCGCCTGTCCCTCGCGCACCATGACTTCTTTCACCACCCCAGACTCCTCGAGCGCGAGCACGGATTGTCGCGCCGCACGAAGCTCGCCGAACACCCGCTTGCGAGGAGCGAGCATGACCTCTCGAACCGCCTCGACTCGGATCGGCGTGGGTGGAGGGGCATCCGACGCGCCCTCTTGTGCAAGGCTCCGCGCCGAAAGAAAGGCGACCATCGCGACGGCGCAGGAACATGACTTCAAACCGGCAGCGAAAGAGAGCATGCCGTAAATGGTAAGGGACTTTGGCGTAACTTCTCGACTACCATCTCCGCCCCCGCAAGCTTGACCATCGAGACAGAGGAACACCATGGAAGCAGGAATCGTCGGACTCCCGAATGTTGGCAAGAGCACACTTTTCAACGCGCTCACGGCGGCGGGGATCGAAGCCTCAAACTATCCATTTTGCACCATCGAACCGAATGTCGGCGTTGTCATGGTTCCGGATGACCGCCTTGAGCGGATCCAGGCGCATATCAAGACGAAAAAGGTAATTCCGGCGGCAGTGCGACTCGTGGATATTGCGGGCATCGTGAAGGGGGCATCCGCGGGAGAAGGGCTTGGAAACAAGTTCCTTTCACACATCCGCGAGGTCGATGCGATCCTCCATGTCGTGCGTTGCTTTACCGATCCTGATGTGACACATGTCGAAGGCGGCGTCGATCCGATTCGAGACATGGGCATCATTGAAACCGAGTTACTCCTCGCCGACCTGCAAGTGATCGAAGGCACGATTGAGAAGTCTCGACGCACTGCACGCAGTGGAGATAAGGAAGCGATCGCACGACTCGCGGTCCTCGAGCGATGCGCCGCAGTGGTTGTGAAGGGCGATCCGATTCGATCTATTGCCTTCGATCCTGAGGAGGCTAAGTTGTTGCAATCGATGGGGATGATGACGGCGAAGCCCACGCTGTATGTCGCAAATGTCGACGAAACACAACTCGAAAACGAAGGCCCGCTGGTCGCCAAGGTTCGCGCACATGCGAAAACTACCGGCGGACAAGTCGTGGTGGTCTGCGCCAAGATCGAATCGGAACTCGCTGAGCTCACGCCAGAAGACCGAAAGGAGATGCTTGAGAGTCTCGGTATGCAAGAACCGGCGCTCCACGCTGTCGTGCGTGCGTCCTACGACTTGCTCGGGCTTCAGAGCTATTTCACCGCCGGAGAAAAGGAAGTCCGCGCGTGGACGATTCATCGCGGATTCACCGCACCACAGGCGGCGGGCGTGATTCACACAGACTTTGAACGGGGATTCATTCGTGCCGAAATCTTCACGCTTGAGGATCTCGAAAAACACGGGACGGAAAAATCCGTCCGCGAAGCCGGGAAACTACGAAGTGAAGGAAAGTCCTACGTCATGCAGGACGGCGACATCACGCACTTCTTGTTCAATGTCTAGCATCCGCCAAACAAAGTGCGCCTGCGCTTAGCGTGAACGGCGGCGACCGCCGAGTCCAGCGAGTCCAGCGAGCCCAAACAGCACGAGCGCGCCCGGCGCTGGCACAACCCCGAAGATCATGCGATCCACGGTTGGGAAGAGATCTGCATTCACCGGAAGCGAGAGCGAGATCGACGAGATCGAAGCGGTGGTCGACACAAAACCGACGAACGACTGCTCGATTGTGGTCAGGTTGACATACGAAGTTCCGTCATCGAGCGCGACAACGACGACTGCGGGCATCGGCGTGAAGGAATTGTCCGTCGCGAAGAAGTTTCCGCCGATCGCTTGAATATCGAGCCCTGGCGCGCTGAAGTTGAATGTCAACATCTGACCAGGCGCGTTCGTGGAGAAGAAACCCCCATCGACAAACAGACCACCGGGCGCGGTCGCGGACCAGTTCGCCGGACCCGTCGACGATGAGTATCCGCTCGCGAGGAAACCATTCGGCGTTGAGCCGAATGTCTCAACATAACGCGCGCACCCGAGCGAACCGACGAGCGTGTCAAAGATCGGGTTGCTTGCTGTCACATAGAGCGCAGCAGGTGCGCGGGCGGAAATGGAAACGGCGGCGACGAAGGAGAGCGCGGAGACGCGAAGCAACATGGGAACCCTTTGCGAATGAATTCACAAACAGTTGCTCCCACCCCGGAAGCAGCTCCCTTTTTGTGGAGCCCCCAGAACTCCATGATCAAGGTGGCGCAGAATCATGGACTTGCCATGACAGCAGCGCGTTTTCCGCGAGATGTCGTGAAAGCCACACGATTTCGCTTGCCTTCATCCAATCGTCGATCGGTACGGAATGCGCAGCCGCCGCTTGTGCTCAGGAAAACTCTGGAGCTTGCGAAGTGTTTCGGAGCATTGTTAGCTCGCCGAAACCCAAGCGCATGGTTGCGCGACCGCATCATCGAGCCGATCGAGATACTCCTCGATCGGAATCTCAACGCCTCCGAATTGCAACATGTGATCATTCGCTTCCTGACTATCGAGAAGCGTGAATCCACGAAGTCGGAGTACGCGCACAAGTTCAAGCAAGCAGAGCTTCGAACTGTTGGAACCACCGAGTTCTCGCCGCGAAAACATGCTCTCGCCGAAAAACGCCGCGCCGATGCTGACGCCATACAAGCCCCCCACGAGCACGCCGCGATGGAACGCTTCCACGGAATGCGCAAATCCGATGGCGTGGAGTCTTTCGTAAGCCGTGATCATGCGCGGCGAGATCCAATTCGGATTGTGATCATGGCGATCTTCCGCACACGCGCGAATGACGCGGCCAAACGCGGTGTCGATTCGGATCTCAAACGGCACTTGCTTTGCCAGCCGCGCAAGTGATTTGGACACCTTCAACTGACCGAGGGGGAGGATGAATCTTGGAGTGGATGTGAGCCAGTAGATGAGATCCGTTTCCGGCTCCGCCATCGGAAACGCGCCCGAACGATACGCATCGAGAATCGTCTCCGTGTCGAATCGGTGTGCAACGCCAAGAACTTGAAACACGGCGCTCAGGATAGGAGGTTCAGGACTTCGGTTTCTTGCGCGTCAAGACCCGGAGTTGCGCAAACTGACGATGCCCTTCCGGGCCAGAGTGAAAACCAAGCCCGGACTGCCTCGCGCCGACCCAGGGACACTCAGACGCGCCGCCACATCCTTGGTTCACGCCCACCATCCCGGCAGTCAGGCGTTGCGCGACCCGCATCGCGCGATCCTCATCAGCACCGAACACCGCCGCGCCGAGTCCAAACGGCGAGTCGTTCGCGAGCGCCACCGCTTCATCGATGGAGCCAAACGCCATCACGCAGGCCACGGGACCGAATGTTTCCTCACGCATAATGTCCATGGAATGGTCGACGCCCGCAAGCACTGTCGGTTCGACGAAGTTCCCTGCCTGCTTGCGCGCGCCGTAGAGCACCCGCGCGCCGCGCGCGATCGCGTCGGCAATGTGCGATTCGACAATCGCCTTCTGACGCGCGGATGACATTGGCCCAATCGTCGTGGTCGGGTCTGCCGGATCGCCCATTTTCAAGGTCGCCGCGCGCTCCACAAGCGCATTCTCAAACTCCGCTGCGATGCTGTGATCCACATAGATACGCTCTGTGGAAACACAGACTTGCCCGGCATTTCGAAAACTATTCCGCGAAGCAAAGTCCGCGGCCTTGCCCACATCCGCGTCGGCAAGCACGATCATGGGGTCCTTCCCACCAAGCTCAAGTATGACGCGGGCAAGGCGCTTGCCAGCCTCCGCGGCGATGTGCGCGCCTGTGTTTCGACTGCCGGTAAACACGACGAGGTCGACGCTCGAAGCAACGAGCGCCCTGCCCTGCGCCCCGTCTCCGATCACGATGGCAAGAAGATCCACGGGGAGAAACTCGTTCAGAATGCCGTAATACGCTTCAGCAACGCGAGGCGTCACTTCACTCGGCTTCGCGACAACCGCATTGCCGGCGATGAGCGCGGGTAGCACGGACTGCTGGAGCATGAGGATTGGAAAGTTCCACGGCGTGATGGCCGCGACGACGCCGAACGGATCGAAGCAAATCGTCGAACTCACTCGTTCATCTTCACGCTTGATTGGCGCGAGCGCACTCGCCACGGATCGCAAATCTTCAACGAACGAACTCGCGCAGTGCTTGGCTTCACCAACCGCCTCCCCGAGCGGCTTCCCCATCTCGGAACTCGCGATCGCGCCCAATCGAGATGCCTCCTCTTGCAATCGTGCCGCCGCGCCCTCCAACCTCTCCACGCGCTCGCTCACCGAAAGCGCCATCCACTGTGCGCCGGCCACTCGTGCGCGGGCGACGATCGCATCCATATTCGCGATTGGAGTCACCGGAAGGGTTGGGTTTGCGTCCCGCGTGAAGGGATTGACGGTTTGAAGGCAGGTGACCATGGCGAGACGGTAACGCGTTCTGGGATTCCTTCCGCAAAATTGCCGCTTTCGAGCGCCCCGTCCGCTTGAAGATCCCGATGCGCCTGCTAAACTCTCCACCCCTTCACCGAGGGCCGTCGACGACTTTCGAAATCGAAAGGAGTCGCATGGGGCGCCGATGCGGCCAGCAGGCGCGCCAGCCTTGAAGGAGTTTGTGGCCGCGGAAAGCGATTCCGATGGAAGGAATCACGCCGCGGACTCCCACTGAGGTCGTTCCTCCGTGGGCCGTGTTTGGGTACAGGCGTGATTCTCCGCTGCGAACGCACTCTTGCAGGATGCACTGCAGGTTGATTTGCAGAGGATGCGTCGGAACACTTTTCGGAGAAATTGTCAAGGACAGATTGCCAAGCGCGCGAGCGATGCCCTCACCGCGACGAACGACTTCCGCTTCAACTCAATTCATTGGCCCGTAGTGTAACGGTAGCACACGAGTTTTTGGTACTTAGAGTCATGGTTCGAATCCATGCGGGCCAATTGAGTGGACGCTGAGAGTCTCGCCCCCACGCGCGCGGCGCAATGCAAACTTCATCCACGCACGGAAAACTCCGTCGCCGTTTCGCAAGATCCTTCGTGACGAGGATGCGCGTTCAACGCACCACGCAGCCCTCGATTCAACTTCACTCTTCACACTTCACACTTCATTCTTCCCCCCGTGACCGACTCCGCTTCATTTCACGCGCATAGCACTCCGACGATCTCGAATCGTCCGTTGATCGCGATCGTTCTTGCCGCTGGCAAGGGCACGCGAATGCAAAGCGACCTCCCAAAGGTGATGCACCCTGTCGCGGGTCGACCGATGGTCCGTTGGGTCGTCGACGCCGCTCGCGCCATCGGTTGCGAGCGCATCGTGCTCGTGGTTGGCTACGGCGCGTCGGTGCTTGAAGCGGAGTTCGCGAACGATCGCGATGTGGAATTCGCAACGCAATCCCAACAACTCGGCACTGGGCACGCGGTCTCGATGACGAAGGCGCTGTTGGAATCGTCTGCGGAGGGACGGGATTTCTTCGTGCTCTGCGGCGATGGCCCACTGCTTCGCAGCGCGACGCTCCAGGCGTTGCTTTCGGCACATCGCACGCACGCAGCCTCTGCGACGCTCGCGACGAGCGTGATCGAAGCACCTCACGGTTACGGACGCATCGTGCGAAACGCTCAAGGGGCGTTCTCTCGCATCGTCGAGCAGAAGGATGCGAGTGCGCGTGAATGCGAGATTCGCGAAATCAATCCGAGTTACTACTGCGTGCGCGGCGAAGAGTTGTTTGCGACCCTCGCGCAGATCGGCAACGACAACCGCAGCGGCGAGTACTACTTCACCGACCTCTTTGGCCTTCTCGCAAGCCAAGGTCACACCGTCCATGCCGTCGCGGCCGTGCCTTCGGAGGATGTGTTGTCCATCAACGATCCCGCGCAGCTCGCAACGGTCGACGCGATCTTGCGAAATCGAACCGCAACTTCTCCGCAAGCGAGGACTGCCCCTTCGTGCTGCGGGACTTCCTCAACACCACCCACCGCACAACCCTCACAGGGAATCTCCACATGAGCGCCTCCGACCGCGACACATTGAAGATCTTCGCTGGCACCGCATCGCGCGAACTTGCGCTCAAGACCTGCGCGCATCTCGCGCTGCCGTTAGGCGAAGGGCAAACCCTTCGATTCCCCGACGGCGAAACGCTCGTCAAAGTCGACGAAGATGTTCGTGGGCGCGACTGCTATGTGATGCTCTCGACCTGCGAGCCGGTCAACGACAACCTGATGGAGTTGCTCATTTGGATCGACTGCCTGCGGCGCGCGAGTGCCAAGCGGATCACCGCCGTGATGCCCTACTTCGGATACGCCAGGCAGGATCGCAAGGATGAGGGTCGCGTCCCAATCACTGCCAAGCTCGTCGCCAACCTCATCACGCAGTCCGGCGCGGATCGCGTGCTCTGCCTCGATCTTCATGCCGCGCAAATCCAAGGGTTTTTCGACATCCCGGTGGATCACATGAGCGCGGCGCCTGTGCTCGCCGACTACTTCCTCTCGCGGCGCAGCACGCTTGGCGAGATCGTGGTGGTGAGCCCTGATGTTGGCAATGTCAAGGTCGCCAACATGTACGCCAATGTGTTGCAGTGCGACCTCGCGATCATCGACAAGCGACGACAATCGGGCTCGCAGGTGGTCATGAAGAATCTCATCGGCGAGGTCGAAGGACGCACCGTTCTGATGTTCGACGACATGATCTCGACCGCAGGTACGGTGTGCGAAGCGGCCAAGCTCGTCATGGAGAAGGGCGCGAAGGATGTCATCGCGGCCTGCACGCACCCCGTCTTCGTCGGGCTCGCCATGGAACGACTTCGCGAGAGCCTCATCAGTCGAGTCGTGACAACCGACACGATTCCGGGGGGCACGCGAACGAAACCGATCGCCGACAAGCTCGAAGTCCTCTCCGTCGCCGTCCTCATCGGCGAGGCAATCCACCGCATTCATCACGATCAGTCCATTTCCGCGCTCTTCCGTGGAGGCGTTGCCATCAAGCGTTGATGGCGAACTCGATCGAAAGCGCTTCATTACCAAGCTCATACAAGTTCGCAACTCATTTAGGAGGTCTCCAGTCATGGCCAAAGAAGTTCCAGTTCTCAAGGCGGTCCCCCGCGATCGCATCGGGAGTCGTTACGCAAAGCGACTCCGCACCGCAGGTCGCCTTCCTGCCGTCGTCTATGGGCACGGCTCGCAACCCATGTCCGTCTCGCTCTGCGAGCACGAAACACTGTTGCACTTGAAGAAGGGTGAAAAGGTGTTCACGATTGACATCGAGGGCCAGTCCGCCGAGACCTGTCTCGTGAAGGACCTGCAATTCGGTTACCTCGGTGACAATGTGATCCATGTCGATCTCACCCGCGTCAATCTTGACGAAGTCGTGACGGCGCGTATTCACCTTGAGTTCGCAGGATCGCCCGAAGGGGCAAAGAAGGCTGGCACGATCGTCGTGCATATGACCTCGGAAATCGTGATCCGCTGCAAAGTGCGCGATATCCCCGAGCACATCCGCGTCGATGTTTCCTCGATGGGCGATGTGCTCACCGTCGGACAGATCAAGCTTCCTGCGGGCATCGAAGCAGTCACGCCAGCATCCACAATGCTCGTGCAACTGCAAACCATGGCCGAAGAAGTCGTTGCTGAGGCGGCCACCGCAGCCACTGCGACTGCGCCGGAAGTCCTCACCGCCAAGAAGGATGACGACGCCGCGGGCAAGGATGCGAAGGCACCTGCTGGCGACAAGAAGAAGTAAATCAGTTTGAAAGCACTGCGAAATCAACACGCATCTGGCGTGAGAGAACCATGAAACTCGTTGTTGGACTAGGCAATCCCGGACCTCAGTACTTGCGAACGCGACACAATGTCGGGTTCGACGCTGTGGATCGGATTGCTCGGCGACTGGTGCCCCCCACCGCGAGTGTGCCGAAGGGTCGATTCGGAGGACTCCTCCTCGAAGCCGACTTCTGCGGCGAAAAGGTGCTGCTGCTCAAGCCGCTCACCTTCATGAATCTCACAGGCCAATCCGTTGTTGAAGCCACACGCTTCTTCAAACTTGACGCACAAACGCAACTGTTCGTGCTTGTGGATGACATCGCGCTTCCGTGCGGATCCATTCGGATTCGCGGGGAAGGCGGCGCTGGCGGCCACAACGGACTGTCGGACATCGAGTCCAAGCTCGGAACCGCGAGATACGCCCGATGCAGAATTGGCATCGACGCGCCTGGTCGCATTCCGCAGGCGGACTATGTCCTCGGCAGGTTCGCCGAGCACCAACTCGCGCCCGTTGACGAGGCCATTGACGCCTCGGTCGACGCGACGCTGTGCTGGCTGCAATCGGGCCTTTCAGAAGCAATGAACCGTTTCAACCGCCGCAGCGCCGACGAGACGCCGCGGAGCGCAGAACTCAATTCCTAAACGCGAAAGAAAGCGAGATAGAAACCTATGTCCGAAACTCGAATCTGCACCTATGAGGGACTCTTCCTCTTCCCGCAGGCGGCAACCGCTGACCTGCAATCCGCCCTCGACCATGTGTCGGAGATCCTCCACCGCGCCCATGCGGAAGTGATCAGCATGTCCAAGTGGGACGAGCGCAAGCTCGCCTACGACATCGATGGAAACAAGCGCGGCGTCTACTTCCTCGCGTACTTCAAGTGCGACACGAAGAATGTCATCTCGATCGAACGCGATACGCGCCTGTCGGAGCGCATGCTCCGAGCACTCGTCACCCGCGCGGATCATGTGCTTCCTGAAGAAATGGCTGCGAACGAAGGCCGGCAGCAGCTCGCCGACGAAATCGTCCTTCGCGGTACGGAAGCCGCGGCCGCAGCGTCTGCTGCGGCGGCAGCAGCAGCGGCGACTGCGGCAGGCGCGCCTGCAGCCAGCGTCGATGCGTGAATTCGTCTGTCACTTCGCAGGCAGGCAGTAGACGAGAGAGGCACTCTCTCGAGTGCTGCTCGCCCTCACGCGGACGGCCACTCGCAACGGCGGGAGTTCGTGCGAAGAGGCAACAATTCCTGCGTACCGTCGAAGGCACGCATAGTGAAGTCATCCCACCCTGCTCGCGGTCACTCGACCGCGGGCAGGGTTTTCCTTTGTTGAACGCTCAAGACATTCACGCCAAGCCTCAAGTCGCCAGCTTGAACGCGCGTGGTCGACTCCGCGGCGTTGATGCTGCAAGATCACTGCTGCAACATCGCCTCTGACAGATTGACCCTGCTGCATGGATCCTGCTGCGTTCCGCCTCCGCATGCGACCACGCGTCGAGCCTAGAGCACAAACACACCACCGCGCCACGTGCGCTGAAGTGACGCTCGATCTGCGTGCGTTCTGCGTTAGAACGGAATGTCTTCTTCGCTGATCCCGCGATGATTTCCTTGTTGAGCGCCGCCCTGACTTGAGGCGCGGCCGCCCCCGGAGTTACCTCCAGCATGGGCAGGCGCGTAAGAGCCTTCCCCGCGCGAGGACTCACCACCGCCACCGTTCGCTCCACCGCGGGAGTCGATGAACTGGAACTCTTCGACAACAACGCGCATCTTCGATCGCTTCTGCCCATCCTTGTCTTCCCAAGAATCGAGCTTGAGCCGACCTTCAACATAGAGCGGTCGACCTTTGGAGACATACTTCGCGATGATCTCGCCAGTCTTTCCCCACGCTTCACAGTCCACAAAGGTTGTCTCTTCACGATCCTCGCCGTCCTTTGTACGGAACTTGCGATTGATCGCCAGGCTAAACGACGCGACGGCTTGATTCCCAGCGGTCGTCTTGGTTTCGACATCACGGGTGAGATTTCCCATGAGCATGACTTTGTTCAGATTCGGCATGTTGCTTGTCTCCTTGACTTTCTGCAGTCCTTCAGCGATGCGCAAGAGCGCGTGCTCGTCGGGGGGCGGTTTTATCAGTTTCCCACATCACGCAGTGTCCGTGCGGAATTGCACCCGACAGCAATTCCGCAGGCGGATCGTTGATTGGTCCCTGAATCGAATTCCAAGCTCCTGCTGAGAGTCGCCCAAAGCCCGAATCAACGCGCTGCGTCACACCACTCCAAGGGCGTGAAGTCGCAGCATAGCGATGTTCGGCTTTCGTTCGGTATCTGCCGCCCGAAATTCTCGAAAAATCTGTAATCTCTGGTGCTCCTGACATCCGCAAAGGCCACCCACCGACTCTCGAGCCCCCAAGTTCATAGCCGTACCGGACTTCGGACTTTTGTTGCGGGCGAATTGCTTCGAACCGTCTTCATGGGGTAGAGTGTTCGGCTCGCAAATCGCTGAGGCGACACACCAATTCTGGTGCTTTCGCTTCTAACTGCAAAGGACAGCGACCTATGGCACGACCAATCGAACTTCTCCTCCTCCGTACGATCGAAAACCTCGGCATCGTGGGAGACATCGTCAAAGTCCGCGCGGGATTCGCGCGCAACTATCTCCTCCCGCACGGCATCGCAGAGAGTCCTTCACCCGAGAAGGTCGAAGCGCTCAAAGAAGCTCGCGCGAAGGCGCAGGCAGGGCTCGCCGCGCAACGCGCAACTCGCGAAGCAACCATCGCAAAGCTCGAAGGCTACACACTCAAGCTCATCCGAAGTTGCAATGATCAAGGGCTCCTCTATGGATCCACGACGCAGCGCGACATTTCAGATGCGCTCGTTGCCGTCGGATTTCCAGTGGATATGCGCGCGGTTCGCCTCGCGGCACCCTTCCGCCGCATCGGTGGCTACCACTGCACCATTCAGTTCGATCGCGATCTAAAGGCCGACATCAACATCGAGGTCGTTCCCGATCGCCAACTCGAGTCGCTCATGCGCGCTCAGGATGCCGACGCCGCAGCGATCGCCGCCGCGGAAGAAGAAGCCAAGGCCGCGAAGTCCGAGGATGCCGCAGACGGCGATGCCAGCAAGAAGGCCGGCAAGCCCAAGAAGGGAAAGAAGGCCGCGGCGACCGCGTGATCTCACGCGTCCCCTCGCGGTGCTCGCAGCGCGCCTCTCGAAAGCCACCGTGTTCAACACAAGCAGCGGCAGTCGCAAGACTGCCGCTGTTTCGTTCTACACATTGGGTTTAGCCGCCGAGGCGCTCATGCATCACGCGCGCGACGGACGCTCGATGAATTCCACTTCGAGATATCGCGCGACATAGTCGAGAATGCTCGAGCACTCGGGAACATCTGGGTTGCTTGTCGGACCAAGCGGTTCGAATCGCATGCCCTTGAATCGCGCAATCGCATCCCCTAACCCAAGTCCATGCTGCAGACACAGGCTAAACGCTCGGCAAAACCCTTGAATCAAGCCCGAAAGCGTCGAGCCTTCCTTCGACATCTTGATGAAGATCTCGCCCGGCCTTCCGTCAGGAAACAGTCCAATCGTGAGGTATCCCTCATGACCGCCAATCGCAAACTTGTGCGTGACTGAACTGCGAGTTTCCGGGAGAACTTCGCGTCGTGGGAAAGTCGTAGCGTTCATGTCGTCCATCCTTGCACTTCGATTCTTACACTTCGACACCTGCACATCGATCTTGAAACCACAATGCTGCGCGGCGGAAAAGTCTTCGACTCCTGCACCGCGCGGAAGACTTCGAATGTATCGGATATGTCGCGCCTCGCGAATGACTTCCTCTGAATCCGGAGTGGCCAAAAAGGATCTTCGGCGGATTGGGATTGGCACGAAGTCGGTATGACTCAGACCGTCAGTCGTTTTCGCAGCACCGTCACGAGCGTGGCGACCTCAAGAAATCCCTTCGGCGGCCGGAGCCAGACCTCTGCGAGACCGTCGGCAGACTTGCCGGTCGGAACGCGGACCGTCCCTTGGATGCCCGCGAGCCGAGTTTCGAGTTCGTGTGGTCGACTCGTGCGAAAAATCACATCCGTTCCGCGCCGGAGGATGACTCTCACGCCTAGGAGCGTCGCGCGCAGACGAATCTCTGCGAAGTCAAGGAGCGCGGCAACCTGCGGCGGCGCCTGCCCATAGGCACTGGTGAGATCGTCGGCGGTCTTGCGGAGCGCCTCGAGCGTGGTCGCACCGCCGATCCGGCGGTACGCATCAAGCCGGCGAGCGTCGGATGGGATGTACGCGCGCGGCACGCTCCCTGCAAGCCCTATGTCAAGCACCGTATCGATTGGAACCACCCGTTCTTCATTGCGCAACGCCCCAACTGCATCCTCGAGCAACTGACAGTACATCTCGTACCCCACCGCAGCGATGTGTCCCGACTGCTCGGCGCCAAGCAGATTCCCTGCACCCCGCAGTTCAAGATCACGCATGGCGATCTTGAATCCAGCGCCGAGCATTGAAAAATCTTCCACGGCGCGAAGCCGCTTGAGGGCGTCTTGCGTCGGAGGCTTGGCCTCCGGCAGGCAGAGATAGCAGTACGCACGATGCTTCCAACGCCCAACCCGCCCGCGAAGTTGATGCAATTCCGCAAGGCCGAACATGTGCGCATTGGAAATGACGATTGTGTTCGCGGTCGGAATGTCCAATCCACTTTCGATGATCGTGGTCGAAACCAAGATGTCCGCCTCGCGCCGCATGAACCTGAGCATGACCGCCTCAAGTTCCTTCGGTTCCATCTGCCCATGCCCCACGGCAATGCGGGCATCGGGAACGAGCGCTTGCACCTCATCGGCCTTGCGCTGCAGATCGGTGATGCGATTGTGCACGATGAACGCCTGCCCTTCGCGCGCGAGTTCTCGCCGGAGCGCCTGCTGAATGCGCCGCTCGTTCCACGGAATAACTTCCGTCACGATCGCTCGGCGATCCGCGGGCGGGGTCGTCAAGGACGAGATATCTCGCAGTCCGAGCATCGCCATGTGCAATGTGCGCGGAATCGGGGTCGCGCTCAGTGTGAGCACATCGGCGGTGACGCGAAACTCCAGCAAACGCTGCTTGTGCTCGACACCAAAGCGCTGCTCTTCGTCGACCACAATCAGTCCGAGGTTTTTGAAACGAACATCCTTCGAAAGAATGCGGTGCGTGCCGATGAGTATGTCCACACTCCCGACAGCCACCGCCTCGAGAATCGCTCGCTGCTCGGCGTCGGTCTTGAATCGACTGAGCGACGCAATGCGAAACGGGTATGCGCGGAATCGATCGTGAAAACTCTGCTCGTGCTGCTCCGCAAGCACCGTGGTCGGCACCAAGACTGCAGTCTGACGACCGCTCTCGGCCACCTTGAATGCCGCACGAATCGCGATTTCGGTTTTCCCAAATCCAACATCTCCACAAATCAGCCGGTCCATGGGGCGCGGTCGTTCCATGTCGCGCTTGGTGGAAGTGATCGCCGTGAGTTGATCCTCGGTTTCGTCGTAGGGAAACTCTGCCTCAAAGTGCTTCTGCCACTCGGTGTCTACAGGAAATGCGATACCCGGCATCGCGCCGCGCGCCGCTTGGACGCGAAGCATTTCCCCCGCCAGGTCTCGCACGGAATCTTCCGCCTCCTCCTTCGACCGCTTCCAGCGTTTCCCGCCAAGCGTCGACAACTTCGGCTTTGCGGCACCCGCTCCGATGTAACGCTGCACAAGCTCGATGCGCGCCGCCGGAACAAAGATGTTTGCGCCAGCGTCAAACTCAAGTTTGAGAAACTCGACCTCGATGGCCTTGCCTCCTGCCTCGGTCGGCTCCTGCATCGACAGCGTCAATCCGAGAAATCGCGCGATGCCGTGATCGCGGTGCACCACGAAGTCCCCTGGCTCAAACGAAAGAAACACATCCTTCGCGCGCGCCGCACCGAGTCCCCTCCCTCGTCGACGCATGACGGCGCGGTGCAGGACTTCGTGCATCGGTACGAAGGCGAGGTGCGCCCCGTGCGCGGGTTCCCAGAGGAATCCACGCTGAAGGTGGAGAAGCCGAACATCCGCGCCTGCCGTTGGCGCATGACGACGAAGCAAATCGCGCGTCCGAGCGAGCTCGCCCTCGTTCTCACAGCAAAGGACGAGCGCGTGCGTCGAAGCAAGTTCGAGCAGTTCTCGACACGCGCTCTCGATCTCCTCGCAAAACGGAGCAAGCGACTGTGCGGGCAACAGTACGTTGCTCGTCGAGCTTTGCATGGCGCCATGCAACTCGAGTGTCGCGAACGCGCGCTTCGTCACGCCTGCAATCGTCGCCGGCGGTCCGTAGACGCCGCGACCATCACGCACTCGATCCCAGTACGCGCGCGCCTGCTCTACGATTTCCGCAAGATCGACGAAGACCGCGAGCGTACTTGCCGGTATCCACTCATGGAACGGCCGTGTCCCCACCTCAACTGCGCGGTCTTTCGTCTGCTCACCAAGGACAGAAGTCATCGACGCGCTCAGCAGCAGAACGCGCTCGATCTTTCGATCGCTCGCTTGCGTGGCGAGATCAATCTCAAACATCCTCTCGACTTCGTCACCAAAGAAATCGATGCGCACCGGCGCGCCTCCGGAGGTCGGGAAGAGGTCAATCAATCCCCCCCGCACCGCGAAGTCGCCGGGTTTCTCGACGCTCTCAACTCGCTCATACGCGCCTGCGACAAGCCACGCGATGAGGTGAGCCTGCGAAGTGCGTTCGCCGACGCGAAGGTCGCGAACCATCGACGCAAGTCGCTCCTCCGTGGGCACCGCTTGCATCAGGGCCGCGATCGGCGCCACGATGACCTGCGCAGTTTCCCCCACAGCGATCGCGCGAAGGATGCCCAATCGGGACGCGATCAGTTCTGCGCTCGGATTCGACTCTCCCGGAAGCACCTCGACGGCTGGGAATCCGATGGCATCGATGCCGAGCCCTCGAAGTTCTTCGATGCACTCGTCCGCCTCATCAAGGTGCGCGACGATTGCGAGAACCGGACGGGCATCCATCGCGATCGCCCCGAGTACAAAACTCGCGAGGCTCCCAGTCAGTCCGCTCGCGGCAACATGCGCGCGTTCGACGAGCGACTTGCGCAGGCTCACGACGTCCGGCGCGTTGAAAAACGCGGCGAGCGACGGAGCCTGCTTCGCGGCTTCACCAGCGTTCATCGAAGTGGGGCCACCGGTGCATCGACCCCCAGGAATGCACGCGCGGGTTCGCCCGCCGATCGCTCCCGTACACGGGTGCGTACTTCTTCCTCGAGCGCTGCAGCAGTCTTGGGGCCAATGCCTTCGACTTCCTGCAGTTGCTCAAGCGATAGGAGGCCTCCACGCGACTCTCGGAACGCCGCGATGCGAGCAGCAAGCGCCGGACCGATTCCCGAGAGCAACGCGAGTTCTTGCACACTCGCGGTTGCGAGGTCGATGCGGTGCTGCGGAATCAGAAGGGGTTCGCGCACGACAGGCGCGCCTGGCTCCATCCACGAAAGTAAGGTCGCGAAAGAAGCGAGCAGACTTGCGGCAACGAGAATCCCCGCCCGCTGCTGCCTGTTTCGCGCAATCGTTGGATCGCTGGTGGCCGTTGGAGTCACGTTGGCAATTCCTCCGAATCATCCTCGGCAACCTCTGCCGCCTGCCCCCTCGTTCCCAAAGGCGCGCGCATCGAGTTTCGCCACGCGAGTAGTTTTCCCAACACCGGTTTCGGCTTGCCCTGCACATCCAGGACGCCATCAGTCGCGATTGAAGTGTCCATCAATCGTGACCACCACAGTCCTTCGACGAATGGCTTCGACATCGCAATGCGCGCCACGCGAGTCGCCCAACTTCCCTGTGTTGCTTCGCTTGCGGCACCGCGCCATGAACCACACTGTGAGACATCGCCGCCCGACGGTGTTCCAAATCCCGAGATGAAAACTGGAAGTTGCCGTCCGATGTAGCGATCGAGGTCGCTTGAGATCATCAGGAGGTCTCGCAGTGCGAGACGATCGGGAACAAAATCCAATCGGAGTCCCACCGCATTGACTCCCACGCCATCCGACGCGAGTCGTTCAAGCAGCCCCGTCGGCGCAACGGCACCGAGTCGGTTCGAGGTTCGTTCGTGAAACGGGTGATCGATCTCCACCATCGTGCGCGCGTTGCGTTGATGTGTCCGAAGCGCGAAGGCGATCTTGCGAACAAACTCGCTCATGTGCGAGGCGCTCATTTCGCACACCACATTGGAACCCACGCCGCACACGGCATTCCAGAATATGTTGACCTTCTGATAGCGCTCCGCGAGCACGCACGCGTGATCCCAGCACGCCTCGCGAAACCGTTCCAAGTCCTTCGTGAGCCCGAGGACCTCATCGGGAAGCGCGTCGGCGCGAAGGTCCACGATCGGCCCGAGCACGACCTGCTTCTGCTCCTTCGACGCGAACGCAACCCAACGATCAAGCGCGGCGAAGTCGTAAACCACTTCACCCTTACGCCCCTTGCCGCGCGCCATCGCGCGCCAAGGAACCCGAATAGCGAGCACATCAAAGGTCCGCGCGGCCGCCGCGACGAGCCCCACGGGCGGCGCAGTGGTTGGGTCAACGACGATGCCTAACAGCGCGCTGCTCGCTGCATGCGATCGGTAGCGCCGCCGTAAAAAGATCTCCGCATGCTTGAGCGCGAGGGCCTCACCAGCATCCATCCCGTGCGCCACGGCATCCCTCGCCGCGCGCTCTGCGTCGAGCGAACGAGACGCCACGATCGCGCTACGAAAAAAACTGCGCGCTCGCTCCCACCGATCAAGTGCATCTCCCGCGCGCGACGGATCCCACATCTGCCAATCTTCTGTCTTTTCGATGTACTGCTTGATCCGATGCCGAGCGACTTCGAGGAAGAAATCATATGCCTCCGCACGCGCCGGAAGGACGCAGGTTTGGACAAGCATCCTTCCCATTTCGCCAACTGGCGCGAGACACGCATACGCCGCCTCTTGTGCTCGTTCAGGCTGAAACTGCAGGTTCAATCCGTCACGGACGGAGGCCCCTCGCACTGCGCGATCCTCGCCCGCAAGTCCGTGCCCGAGCGCTCCAAGCGCCTCGTCGTGGCACAAGTTTTTATCATGGACTCTGAATCGAAGCATGCGCAATTCTCGCGTCCCATGCGTGGGGCGTGCGAGTGTACCCTCCACTCCCCATGATCTCCGGATTTGCCGCCATTCCTCCGGTCTTTCAAACGAACCTGCCGCTTGCGGGTCGTCGGCAAGGCAAAGTTCGCGACCTCTATCAGCTTGCCCCTGACTCGGATGGTCGTGCGCGATTGCTCGTCGTCGCCACGGATCGCATCAGCGCGTTCGATGTGGTCATGCCGACGCCCGTTGGCGGAAAGGGAGCGCTCCTGACCGCGCTGAGCCTTGGTTGGTTCGCGTTCCTTCGCGCTCGCGGCATTGTGCAGGATCATGTGCTGCAAGCTGGAATTGGCGGCGTTCCTGAACTCGACGCGCTCCCTCCTGACATGCGCGCCTCGCTCACCGGACGAACGATGGTGTGCCGAGCGGCGAAAGTCATTCCAATTGAGTGTGTCGCGCGCGGCTATCTCGCGGGAAGCGGCTGGAATGAATACCAAGCGTCGGGGACGGTCTGCGGAATTCGGCTCCCCTCAGGCCTGCGACAGTGCGAGCAATTGCCTGAACCCATTTTTACCCCCGCAATCAAGGCAGAAACGGGGCACGATGAGAACGTCACCTTTGACGGCGCTGCGGCACTCGTGGGTGGCGAAACAATGGAGCGACTCCGCGCGCTGACACTCGCGATCTACGGTCAAGCGGCCCAGCATGCACGCGACCGTGGCGTGCTTCTCGCGGACACCAAGTTTGAGTTTGGATTTGCGCTCGACCCCGATGGACGAACGAGCGCCGAGTTGCTGCTCGTCGACGAAGTGCTCACCCCCGATTCGAGCCGGTACTGGCCCGCGGATCTCTACGCTGCAGGCCGCGATCAACCGAGTTTTGACAAGCAGTTTCTTCGCAATTGGTTGCTCGAACTCGTCGCGGCGAGAAAGTGGAACAAGGAGGCGCCAGGGCCTCAACTGCCGTCCGAACTCGTCCAACAGACGCTCGGACGGTACCTCGAAGCGCTCGATCGATTGGGGCTCGAACAAGTGCGACGCGACACCTTTCGCGAGCGCGTGACGCGAGCGCAGGTTGCGGGTCGACCCGCTGCGCCCTCCCTTCCGTCAACCGGCGCGACGATCATCGATGGCCGCCTTCTCTCCAACGCACTCCGCGCATCGACAAAGGCACGAATTCTCGCGAGTACCTGTGGTGTTCGACTCGACGCGATCATGGTTGGCGAAGACCCCGCGAGCGCCGTGTACGCGGAGAATCAAGCCAAGACCTGTCGCGAAGTGGGAATTGACTATCGCCTCCATCGCATCGCGAAGGGCGCGGGATTCGAGGAGATCGCGGGTCGTATCCTCCTCCTCAACCGAGACGACGCTGTGCGCGCGATCATGCTCCACCTCCCACTTCCGGAGGGGATCGAAACGGAACGCATGCAATCGCTGATCGCGCCAGAAAAGGATGTCGAAGGCGTCAACCCTGCAAACATTGGCAATGTGGTGTACGGTCGCCGCAGTCTCGTGCCTTGCACCGCGCTCGCGGCTCTCGAGATGATCGAATCGACCGGCATCGTGCTGCGCGGCGCGCGCTGCGTCATCGTTGGTGCGAGCAACATCGTGGGCAAGCCCATCGCCGTCCTTCTGATGCGAGCGGAAGCAACTGTTCTCTCCACGAACAAGTACACAACAAATCTCGCCGAACTCACGCGGGGGGCGGATGTGATCGTGGCTGCCGCCGGTGTGCCAAGCCTCATCACCAAGGACATGGTGAAGCCAGGCGCGGTCGTGATCGATGTTGGCATCAATCGAGTCCGCGATGCGGGCGGAAAGCTCACGACGGTCGGCGATGTCGATTTCAGTGGAGTCCGCGAAGTTGCCGGATTTCTTTCACCCGTTCCGGGCGGCGTTGGGCCAATGACAGTCGCGATGCTGCTCCGCAATGTCGTCGACGCCACGCTGCGATAAAGTCTCCGGTCAGGCCCTGTAGCCACCATTCATCTTCAGAAGGAATTCCCCATGATTCGTCAAGCGCTCCTCCTCACGCTGTCATCACTGGCGCTCACCTCGACCGCGTTGTTCGCGCAAGACGCTGCGAAGGAAGCGCCCAAGGCGATTCCCGCAGTCAAACTTGTCCCCGCGCCTCCATCCGCTCCGGCGGCGGAGGTTGCAACGACACTGCACCTTGGCGATCTCGCACCGGCCTTCGCGGTAGACGCATGGGTCAAGGGCGACTCCTTCAGCGCACTTGAGGAGGGTCATGTGTATGTCCTCGAATTCTGGGCGACCTGGTGTGGGCCGTGCATTGCTGCGATGCCCCACCTCACCGCGCTTCAAGCGAAGTACCCGGATGTCCGATTTGTCGGCGTTGCGGCAAGCGAACATGGCGAGGATGCGGCGGCGGATCTCGCGAAGGTCGCTGCGTTCGTCGAGAAAAAGGGCGATGGCATTGGCTATCGAGTCGTCTTTGCGAGCGATCAGGCGAAGATGAACACGCCTTACATGAAGGCGGCGGGACAAAGCGGTATTCCCTGCACCTTCATCGTCGATCAGAAGAAGCGAGTCGCGTGGATCGGTCACCCATCGTCGATGGACGAACCCCTCGCCAAGATCATCGCCGGTGATTGGGATCTCGCGGCTGCCGCGAAAGCGTTCGATGCATCGCAAGCCGCTGAAACTCTCTTTCGAAAGCTGAATGCGGCAAAGCGAGCGGCGCAGAGGAATGGTGATTGGGCACCAGTGCTCACGCTGCTCGATCAGGCGATGGCGGTGGATCCCTCCTCGGCGTCTGCGCGGATTCAGGCGATGAAGATTCTCGCGGGCCCAGGCAACAATCCCGAACGCGCCTGGAAACTCGGTCGCGAAGCGCTCGTCCTTGCGAAGGATCAACCCGCGCTTCTCAACGAACTCGCGTGGGCGATTTGCGCGAGCAACGCGTTTGAGACTCGCGACATGCCACTCGCGCTCGCCGCCGCGGAGCTGATGGTCGCGGCTTCAAAGGACAATCCAAATCCGGCCTTCCTCGACACCTGCGCCCGCTGCTTGTGGATGAGTGGGAAGAAGGACGCCGCGATCGCGATGCAGGCGACGGCTGCGAAACTCGCGGAAGGAACGCCGATGGGCGAATCGATCGCAGAGACCCTCGCCGCCTATGAAGCCGACGAGGACCCGCAACCAGAGTTCATTCCCTGACGCAGGTTTCGCTCGGCATGACACGAACGGCGATCGTTGTAGGCGCAGGCATCGTTGGTGCATCGACCGCTTGGTACCTCGCAAAGCGCGGGTATCAAGTGACGGTTGTTGAGCGCGATGCGGTCGGCGCAATCGGCGCGAGCGCAAGCGGCGGAAATGCGGGCCTGCTCTCGATCGGCCACTTTCCGCTGACGCGTCCCGGCGCGTCGTGGCGTGGTTTGCGATGGATGTTCTCGCAGACCGCGCCGCTTTACATTCGCCCGAGATTCGATGGTGAACTCATTGCTTGGCTCTGGAACTTTCATCTCCATTGCACGCAGCGACACCTTGATCGATCGATGGCGGTGCTGGGCGACATGGGTTTCAAGTCGCTCGCGAGCCTCGAATCGATGATGGAAGAGGCCCGCATCGAATGCGATTATCAGCGTGATGGCTGGCTCGATGTCGTACTCAGCGCGGAAAAACTCGCTGATGCTGAACGCGAAGCAAGAAGCATCGAACGCTATGGTTACAAGTGGGAGCGCGTTGAAAAGGAGCAACTTCTTCGGCAGGACCCCTGCTTTCGACCGGAAGTCGCCGGCGCGATTCACCTCAAGGACAGCGCGCATTGCGCACCGCACCTTCTGATCGCGGGCCTTGTCGCCGCACTGACGAATCTCGGCGCAGTCGTTCGAGATCGCGCCGAGGTGCGCGCTTTGAAAGTTGGTCGCGGCGGCCGCGTCACTGGCGTGCATCTCACCAATGGGGAAGAGTTGCACGCCGACGCCGTGGTTCTGACAGCGGGCATTTGGAGCGACCCACTCGCGAGACTCGCCGGTGTTCGCATTCCGATGCAGCCCGCGCGCGGGTATCACCTGCAGTTTGCGTATCCAGCCAACGCCGAGTGTGCCATGCCCTCCACCGGCATGGTCCTCCATGAGTCCTTCGTTGCGGTCACTCCTATGCAAACGGCAACCGGACCACAGTTGCGACTCGCAGGAACGCTCGAGATCGGCCCTCTCGGCGCAGCGTGGATGCGCGAGCGCGTCGCGATGCTGCTCAAGGGCGGCAATGCGTATCTCAAGAACCTCGACACGCTCAAACCAATCAGCGAGTGGGCGGGCTACCGGCCCTGTACGAGCGATGGACTCCCCGCCGTCGGCGGCGTGTCAGGCAGAGACGGCCTCTTTGTGGCAACGGGTCACGCCATGATGGGAATGACCCTTGGTCCGGTGACCGGTCGCGCCCTCGCGGAGATCATCGACGGCGAAAAACCGTGCATTGATTGCAGCATGCTCAATCCTGATCGCTTCGCGTGAGGCGACTTCAGCCATGCGCATACAAGCAGGCTGCGCCAAGCACGCCGCTACTGTCGCCGAGTTCTGCGCGCACGATGCGCGTGGCGAATGCATCGCTAAACACCAACCGCGCGACACGCTCGGGAACTTCGTCGATGGCGGCGCGCAGGTTTGAGACCCCACCACCAAGGACAATCGTGTCAGGATCAAGCAGATTGCAGACACTCGCGAGGCTCTGCGCGAGCCCCGTTGCGAAAAAATCGAGCGTCGCCTTCGCCTCGACATCCCCTTGCGCAGCGGAGGACTCGATGAGACTGAGCGGGAGCGACTGGCCGCTCTGCTTGGCATAGCGCGCCTCGAGCGATGGGCCAGAAAGGAACTGCTCTCGGCAACCACGCTGACCGCAATAGCACAGGGTTTCGCGCAGTGTCGCTTGATCGATCGTCGGCATGATCGAATGCCCCCACTCGCCGCCAATTCCATTCGCGCCATCCCACGCCTTGCCATGGAGCACGATGCCGCCGCCCACGCCGGTTCCAAGAATGACGCCGAAGACTACGCGCGCACCGCGCGCGGCACCGAAGGTTGCTTCGGAGAGCGCGAGACAATTCGCGTCGTTCGTGATGCGGATCGAGCGGCCCAATTCGCGTGCGAGATCCTCACGAAAACTCCGCCCATTGATGCAGGTGGAATTCGAGTTGCGGTGCAAACCGGTGGAAGGCGAGACACTTCCTGGTGCGCCAATGCCGACCGAACCAATGATGCCGGTCTCCCGTTCAAGCCTTCGCACAATGTCGCCGACCGCTCGCACGGTTGCGTCGTAATCCCCCTTTGGCGTTGCCACGCGCTCGCGCCAAAGGAATGAAACTGGTTCGCGGCCCTCGATCGCTGCGCGCGCAATCAACGCCGCCTCGATTTTTGTCCCACCGATGTCCACACCGATGCAATGCGACGAACTCACGCGGGGGACCTCGACTGCGCGTAGGCGGACAGTAAGGTGAAGAGGAGAGCAGCGCCAAGGCGCGCCGTGTGTCCGTCGACATCGAGCGCGGGGCAAAGTTCCGCAATCTCGATTCCGCGAATGTCCGCTCCGTGCGGGGCGAACAATTCACGAAGCATTACGGTGAAGGCTGCATCCGGCACGATGCCGAGTGCCGTAGGCGCACTCACCCCAGGCGCGTAGGCTGCCGCGAAGACATCGAGATCGATGGAGAGCGCGATAGGCAAGCCAGAAAACGAATCCGTCACTTGTTTGACGCGCTCACGATCCACCTCGGACGCTGCAACGCTCAAGACGCCCCGTTCCTTCGCGCGAGTTGTGAGCAGTTGGGTGTTGGCGCAATCCTGCCAACCGACGATGGCGTACCGGAATTGCTCGCCATTCGCCGAGCACCACTCAGACGCTTGGGTGAATGGCGTGCCTGAGTTCGGGCCACTCGCGGGAATCGGACGAAGGTCCGCATGCGCGTCGAAATTGAGACACGCAGGCGCGTGACCCAGCGCACGCGCGAGCCCCAGAAAGTGTCCAAATGCTTGATCATGCCCTCCGCCGAGAATGATTGGCAGCGCACCCGACTTCGCGATTCGCTCGACCGCCCACGCGAGCGCTTCTTGGGTTGCGAGAACAGAGTCCGAGGCCACGATGTCGCCACAGTCGACCAAGCGTAACCCCGTGATCGAGGGAAGATTCGACATGCGTTCGCGTAGGGCATGCGGTCCATCCGCCGCTCCCGCGCGGCCTTGATTCATGCGCACGCCAAGGTCGCTCGCGTAACCGATGAAACACGCAGTCGATTGTGTGCATGGTGGCACTGCGTCGGCGAGATCGGCGAAACACACGCGCTGGTGCCAACGGGCAACCTCGGGTGCGCCACCGTCATCCCGCCCTATCCAACGCGGTCCGTCGATCACATTCGCGCGGTGATACGCTCGGGGTGGGCTACTCGAAGTGCGTTCCATACGCGCACCATACGGGCTTTTCCAGCGAGAGAGCGAACCGCGTGCGCTCCCGCGCCTTGCTACGATCTCCCCCCCATGAAGGAACCTGATCTCACGACACCCGAAGCGAAACAGGCCATGGCGCATGTTCGTTCCCTGCTCGGCTTCATCGGCGAGGATCCCAATCGCGAGGGACTGCTCGACACACCTTCTCGGGTTGTCCGGGCGATGCATGAGCACTTCTGGGGCTACAGCGCCGACCCTTTTGAACCACTGCAACGGACTTTCACAGAGATCGAAGGTTATGACGAACTCGTCCTCTTGAAGGACATCGAAATCCACAGCCACTGCGAACATCACATGGTGCCGTTCGTGGGGAAAGCACATGTCGCGTACATCCCCAATGGACGCGTCGTTGGACTATCGAAACTGGTCCGAGTCGTGGACATCTTTTCCAAACGACTTCAAGTCCAAGAAAAGCTGACGGCTCAAATCGCCAACGCGATCAATGAGACGCTCCGCCCCCACGGCGTTGCCGTCATTATTCACGCGCGTCATTTCTGCATGTGCTACCGAGGGGTTCGGCAGTCCGGAGCCACAACGACCACTTCGAAGTTGCATGGTTCCTTCCTCACGAACCCGGCCTCCCGCATGGAACTCTTCACGCTCATCGGAAACAGCAACGCCTAGCTGGTTGAGGCCTCCGGCAGAACCTGCAACGCCTGCACCGCGTACGCATTTGAGAACTGGGGAATCCGCCGTATAGCGATCTCCGAACTTCACGCCGATCATCTCTTCGTCACGCAACCGCGTGAGGAAGTCAGCCGCCGCGTGGGACCTTTCCGGGATCCCACTGCAGGAGACGACTTTCGACTTGGGTCCAGGACACACTGCCTCCTCACATTGTGTCCAACGAATGGGTCCGGTCTAGGGACGAGCCACAGGCGGTCGCGAGACCGCCTGTGGTTTTTTTGTTCAAGCATTCCGCACACACGCATCGAGCGCAAGAATCTCCGCAAGGCAATGTGCGGCAGCGAGCGCGGTGATGCCCGCCGTGTCGCGATCCGGAAGGACTTCGACCACATCCGCCCCAACGCAGTGCATGCCCTTGGCTGCGCGAAGATGCTCGAACAGCCTCGCGGTCGTAAGTCCGCCCGGCACGGGTGTGCCCGTTCCCGGCGCGAATGCAGGGTCAAGTACATCGATGTCAATCGAAAGGTAAACGGGCCGTTGTGCCTCGCGAGTGACGAAGCGTGCAACCGCCTCGAGTCCAACGATCGAATTGATCGCGTCCTGCGACGAGACCACCTCAATCCCCTGCGCCTTGCACCACGCGAGATCTTCCGCCATGGTCAATGGACCGCGCGTGCCAATCGAGAGCATCTTGGATGGAGCGATGATCCCTTCCTCGATCGCACGACGAAACGGTGAAGCGTGGCTATACGCTTCACCCCAAACGCGATCGACCGTGTCGAGGTGCGCGTCAAAGTGCAGCACCGCAAGCCCACCCTGCGGCCGACCTGCTCTCTCAAATGCCACTCGCATGTTCGCGAGCGCGATCGAATGATCACCACCAACCGCGAGCAACTTCGTGCTCACGCCGCCGATCGTTCGCGCGTACTCGGTGAGCATCTGCGCGTTGGCTTCGCACGAAAAGGGCGCGGTCGGCGCGTCGCCCGCGTCGACAACGCTCATCGACTTCGCCCAATCGACAGCGAGTTCAAGGTGATACGCCTTGACATACTGGCTTGCGTCGCGAATCGCGCGCGGACCGAATCGAGCACCGGGGCGATAGGTCGTCCCGCCATCAAACGGTGCACCGTAAATCGCCCAGTCTGCGGGCGAGTTTTCTGCGAGCAAGTCTTGCAGGCGTGGAACGCGCAAGAAGGAGAGTAGTCCAGCGAAGCGCGGGTGCAGGCGTCCGTTCGGAAGAGGCGTCGACTTGTGTTCCTTCATGAAAACCACCCTTCGTCCGCGCGCATGCCCACAGGTACGGGTGCCGCGTGCGACTGTTCGATGAGGCTCGAGATAGGAAACGCACAGAAATCCATCGCAAACGCGGCGGCAGGCCGATGATTTCCGCTCTTGCCAACTCCACCAAAGGGGAGCCGACTCGACGCGCCGGCGGTCCCGGTGTTGCGATTGATGCATCCTACGCGGAGGCGCGAAAAGCACTCCTGCCAAACAGCGTCATCGGCGGTGAATACGCTCGCCGCGAGGCCATAGTCGCTCGCATTCGCTTGCGTGATCGCATCCTCGAGCGTCGCGACCGTTGCGATCCGCACAAGCGGCGCGAATGTCTCGCGATCCTCGGCACAGATGAATCGGTCGACTGCACACACACTCGCGGTGACGAAGGCCCCCGCTCGTTCGAGTCGCCGACCCTTCACGAGAATGCGCGCACCGCTCTGCGCGAGTCGCTCTTGCTCGAGCAGAAATGCCGTCACCGCATCCTCACTCACGAGCGGCCCCATGAACACTGGGTCCGTTGTGCACGCGGGGCCGATGGCGAGGTTGGATGCAACCTCACAGAACGCCTTGATGAATCGCGCCGCGACGCGTTGGTCAACGAGTATGCGTCGCGTGCAAGTGCAACGCTGACCGGTCGTCGCAAACGCCGCGCGCGCACATTCAACGACCGCTTGCCGCAAATCACAATCGCCCCAGACGATGCTCGCGTTGGAACCGCCCATCTCGAGCGCGACGATACGGCCCGGTCGATCCAGATTCGATTCCAAAATCGCGCGACCAACCTGAAAGGAGCCCGTAAAGAGAATTCCATCGATCCCGTCGTGGCGTGTGAGTGCGCGCGCAATCTCCGCACCCCCGTGCACGACATTGAATGCGCCCTTTGGCAAGCCCGCCTGCGCCATGCACTCCGCAAGAATCTCCGCCACCCCGGGTGCCTTTTCGCTCGGTTTGAAGACGACGGTGTTACCGGCAAGCAGCGCAGGAACGAACTGTCCGTTCGGTAAGTGCGCGGGAAAATTGAATGGACCGAGCACGACCATCACGCCGTGCGGCCGAAACGCGCATGCACCCACACGGGTTGCATTGATCGCGATCTCGTACCCACGAGTACGCGCAAGCGAATGCTCTTCGAGCGTGATTGCGACTTTCTCCGCAATGAGTTTCGCTTCCAGCACAGCCTCGCTGCGAAGTTTCCCCATCTCGCGAGCGACGCACTCCGCGATTTCCTCCACTCGCGAAGCCGCAAGCTCTGCATAGCGACGCAGCATCGCCGCGCGCGCGTCAAATCCTTGTTGGGACCAATCACGCTGCGCCTCGCGAGCAGCCGCAACCGCATCGTGGACATGCGCCACAACTGGCGTTGCTCGCCAAACGATGGTCGCTCCATCCGACGGATCTCGCACCGCGAGCGCGTCTCCATGCAAGGCGCGAAACGCTCCCGCGATGAAGTCCCGTCCAACGCGAGCCTCAGTCACGGAGTTCCCTTCCGCGGCTTCCTCCGCGATGCTTCGCGGGAGGTCGGAAGCGGCGTCACGCCGACCATCGCGCCCTGCTTGAGATGCAATGCGGCAACCACTGCATCCGGAAGCCAAATGCCCTCGGCGCTCGCGTCGAACGCACTTCGCATCGCTCGAAACCCCGTGGGTCCGGGATTCGAAACAAACGCTTCCGGACTCGCGGTCCCAAACTCCTTCGTTCCGAGCAGTACCACGCGCTCTGTCGCTCTCACCAGCGGGATCGCATCCCGTTCAGCCTCGAGGCACGGACCCCCATCAAACGGATCGACTTGGCCATCGAAGCGAAATCCCTGCTTTTCGAGCAATCTCCGCGCGGGCTCGGTCTCCTCGCCGACGCGACCGATGAGCGCGCGCGCTTCTGGAGGAAGCATCGATACATAGATCTCGCCTTTGGGAAAAAGCGAGAGCATGAACTCTTTGGAACGCGAGCTGAAGAGATCCGCTTCGCGATAACTAAGATTGATGAACCTTCGTCCAAAGTACTCCCACAGGGGCGTGAGAGAATCCGGCGTGAGTGGGCCCATCATCTCCGCAAGAATGCGGGGCGCAAAGAGTTCGCGATGCAGGCCGATGAAATGAAATCGGACCAGTGAGAGGAGCGCGCCCAAGTGATCTGCGCGACCGCGGAACCCCGGTGCAAGAATGAGCCCGCCGACTTCGCTCGGTCCGGTTTCGTCCGTGCACATCTCGACCGTCGTGTGTACTTGGCCACCCCGAAGATCTTCGCTGAAATGCTCGCGGCGACGCACCTTCAGGGTGATTTGCGGATGGCCCGGCCACGACACACTCGAGAGCACACCGCAGGTGCCAATCACCTCATTCGTCTCTTGGTCTTCAAGCACGAACATGAACTCTCGCTCGCGCGCGTCCTCCGCGTGCAACATGAAACTGCGACGACTCCGCGCAACCTTCGCGCTCAGCAGATCACGATCCGCGGGCAGGTTGATGAAGTGCACCATCTTCGCGAACTTCAGAAGTGTCGCGAGATCATCTTGAATGGCGGGGCGAATGACGAACATGATCGGTCTCGAAAACTGTCAGGTCGTGCGAGCGAACGAGCGCTCCATGATCTCAAAGACACTCTTGAATTGCGCAGGTTGCATCACACCGATGGGCGGAAGGAATCGCAGGTGGTAGGGTCCGTGCCCGCAACTGAAGGCGATCACGCCGTCCTCGAAAAGATTGTTGAGAAGCCGCCCGATCTTCTCCTTGCTCCCGCCAAACGGCGAGAGACGCATCATGCCACCCGTGCCCGCGACAAATCGTCGACTCTGTCCGCCCGCCGCCGTCGGCAACGCCGGAAACCATTGTGGGTGCGAGCGAACGAACGACTCCGCATGCTGGCGGAATGCTTCGAAAAGTTGCGCGTTCAATCCCGTCTCGCCGTAGAACCCCCCACTCTTGAGTCTGCGGAGAATGGCAAGCCCGGTGGCGAACGCACTTGACGAGGCGCTAAAGGTTCCCGACAGGAGCCCCGCCCTCGGATTGAAGTCAGCGGTGAAGAGGCACGCACACGCTTGGGTAATCTTGCCAACCGTCACCACATCGAGGTACGAACCAAGGTCGAGTTGTTCGAAGCAGAACATACTTTGCGTGCGACCAAAGGTCTGAATCTCATCATCCCAGATCGGAATGCCAGCTGCCTTCGCACGCTCAAACAGCGCCACGAAAAACTCACGCGGGGCGGTGTTGAATCCACCCTCACCCTGGATCAACTCCGCCACCAAGGCGCAATGTTGACCGGGATAGCGATGGATGCACTGCTCAAGTTGCCAGAGCGCGAGATCAACTGAGCGCTCGCCGAGGTCTGGGTCGTAAAACGGGAGGTAATCCACCTGCACATTCAACGCGACACCTTGCCGATAGGCGGCGGTGTCGCCAATCTGCGACATCGTTGTCGACCGACCCATGAAGCAATCCGCGAACGCAATGATGCGCGGCGCGCCGTTGGTTTTCTGTTGACAGACTTTCAGCGCTGCCTCGTTCGCCATGCAACCGCTATTGGTGACGAAGCAGTGGGCAAGACGAGAGTGTGCGGCGGCTTCATCGCGCAAGAACTCGGCGAACGCGATGGACTCTTCGTTGTATTGCAGATTCCCCTGCATCACCAGATCGGTGAGCGACGCGCGAATCATCGCCTCGACCAACATTGGATCGGAGTGTCCAAACATATGGACCCCAATGCCGTTGATGAGATCCCACTTCACGCTTCCATCCGCGAGTTCGACGAGCGCGCCATGACCGAAGCCCGACCCGACATACGGATAGAGTCCGCCGCGCCCGCGCACATCGGCCGCTCGCCGGAGCCAAGCGTCAAGCGTGTCTTGCAACTCGCTTGTCGCAGGCTGGGCGCCGGTCAGTTTTTCTTGCCGCGCACGCAGATCCGCGAGGATGGATTGAATCGCCGCTTCAACGGTGGGGCTTCCGCGGAGCGCGGAGCCGTGGGTCTGTGTGGTGTTGAGCGCGGTGGACTTCGAAATCGTGGACATAGGGCGTGGCTCCGAGCAGAGCACGGTAGGGCTCGTGGGGAAACCATTCTTCGTCCGTTCCTCCAGCCCCTCTGTAGGAGGCACGAGGATCATGCGAGATCCGATTATCGGTCGAGACCTGCGACGCCGTCCCGGCTGCGTAAGAGCGTCAGCGCGAGAATCGCCGCGCGGGGCGCCATGGAATCGAGCTCGATGAACTCATCGACGCGGTGGAGGTTGCCGCCGCGGGGACCGAGCGTGTCGATTGTCGTGAGACCTTCCGCCTGCATCAAGTTCCCATCGCTCACTCCTCCCGATTTTCCAAGTCCAAACTTTTCGCCCACAAGCGCTCCAATGGACTGAATCCGCGCGGCGAGCGCTTGCACCGTTGGTGTCTTGGGCTTCGCTGGTCGATTCGATTCGTAATGAAGGCGAGTGTGCGGAAGCGGCGCGTCCGGTGCGGTCTCAAGCGCGCGAAGTCCGTGGAGAAGTTTCTCCTCTTCCACCGAGTCGCGAAACCGCGCGTTGCCCCATGCCCGAGCACGCTCAGCAACGATATTGGTTGCGCTCGCGCCATCCAGTGGCCCGATGTTCACGACCGTTCCTCGTGCGAGATCAACGAGGTTCGCCGCTTCGAGAATACGCCCCGCGAGCGCATTGACAGCGCTGATGCCTTGCGCGAAATCACGGCCGGCGTGCGCGGCACGCCCTGCACATTCGAGGAGGAATGTCGCGCTTCCAAGCCGTTCGACGACAATCGATCCATCCGTCAGCGAAGGCTCCATGGCGAACCCAAGTCCGCCCATCGCGGCATGTTCACGGCTCACTTCGCGCACGACGCGCGCGCTGTGCAAACTACCGGCCTCTTCGTCGCTGTTGAGTAAGACAGTCCAGCCGACTTGCGCGTCGCATTCGTGGAGAACCTCGAGCGCGTGAAGCATCGTCACCAGACCGCCCTTCATGTCGATCGCGCCGGGACCCTCCGCGCGCGTCAGGGAGATGCGCCGCAGTGACTGAAACGAGCCAAACGGATCGTGGACGGTGTCTAAATGTCCAGTGACCAAGTGGCGCGAAGGGCCTGAAGTCGCAGAAACGGCTTGGAAACAAGGCGGCGGCGCTGCATCGGCGATTTGGCCAGGCAAGGTAATCCACGCCGGCTTTGGGTCTCCTGGATGGCATCGCACGTTCGCGCCCAGTCGCGTGAACCGTTCGCTGAGCAGGGCGCGAAACTTCGCGAGCCCGATTTCATGCCCAGTCCCAGTGGGGATTGCGACGAACGCATCGAGGTCGGATTCCATTGCGCTCTGTCGCGCATGAAGCCGTTCGACGATCTGACGCTCGAGCGCCGTCAATGCATCAACCGTCACGGCGACTCCTTTCCAGCGTAGCGCGATCGAACTCTCCAGCAAAAACTTCGGTCGCTCCACCCGACATGAAAACCGGCGCACCTTCACCCTCCCAAGAGAGTGCGAGCGATCCCCCAGGCAGGTGCGCCACAATGTCGTGACTGCGACCACCGAGGACTCCTGCGACACACACGGCACTCGCACCGGTGCCACACGCGAGCGTGATGCCGCTTCCGCGCTCCCATGTCCGAACGATGCACTCCCTTGGCGACTGCCATGCAACGAAGTGCACATTGATGCGATCGGGAAACCAAGCGCAGCGTTCGATCGACGGTCCGATTGACGCAAGATCGATCTTCCAAGGATCGTTGCAATCGAACACCGCGTGCGGATTTCCCATGGAAACCAAGGTCATGCTCGATCGCACCACCGCCTCCGTTGCCCAACCACGCTCGCCGAATCGGTCGAGGTCGAGAGGGTGCTCCACGCACCTGGCCGTTGGTGCAAGGCCCTCAATCTGAGCAGGAATGCCTCTGCACTCCAAGATCGGCGTCCCCATGTTCACCGTCGCCTCCGCCACCATTCCGTCAACTCCGCGAGTCCATGCGACTGACAAGACCCCGCGGTTTGTCTCGACGAGTAACGGGTACGCCGTCGCAAGTCCGCGGTCAATCGCGAACTTCGCGACGCATCGGATACCGTTGCCGCACATGCCGCCCTCGCTCCCGTCGGCGTTGAACATGCGCATGCGAACGGCGGCCCCCTTCGCGCGTGCCGGGGCACTTGCGGGTGCAACGAGGATCAAGCCATCGCCGCCGATGCCAAACTGACGATCAGCGACCAATCGTGCAAGGCCGGCGGGATCCTCGATCGTGTGCGCGAACGCATCCAGATACACATAGTCATTCCCGATGCCATGCATCTTGACGAACGGAATGCGTTGCGGTTCGGGAATCGACATGGGCCTTCCGTCAGCGTACTCCGAGCGCGTCCACGACGCCGAGCGTCGCAACGATGAGCGCGACGACCTTCACTCCAACGACCACTTGGTCGATTCGAAATCCTGTGAGGAGCACGCCTTCAAGCCGCACGACTGCGTTGATGCGCGATTGAATCGACCCATGCCTCCAACTGTGCCGACTCGGCGCCACACCACTGACATCGCAAACCCGCGCGAGTGCTCCCGACACGGCCGAAATCGCCTCTTTCGTAGGCGTTGCGGTGCGTTCGCCCGCCGAGAGCAGCTGCACAGCGAAGGCATCTGCTTGTCGCTCAAATCGTCGGCTCGCGAACCCAAAAATCCACAGGCCGATCGCGAACGAAATGCCGAACCTGATCAGTTCCTGCGAGCTCGCAAGCGTTCCGAGGGGCAGCAACTCGAGCAAGAGCGACCACAGGGGTTCGACGAGGAGCCCACCGAGTGTGAATGACGCGAGAATCACCACGATGAACCACAACAGATGATTCCGTTTGATGTGCCCGATCTCATGTGCGACAACCGCGTCAAGTTCATCGTCGCGCAGAGTCTCAAGCAGGCGATCCGTGAGGATGACTGCACGCGTTCCTGGAATCACGCCGAGCACCATCGCGTTGGCCACGACTCCGCCGGTCGGCCAGATGTAGACAGAGCGGATGTTCGTGCCGGCCCTCTTCGCAAGTTCCTGCAATCGCGATCGAAGGTCGCCAGACTCAAGCGCGCGTAAGCCAAGCGCCGTTCCCACCAAAAGCGGCGCAAGCATGAACAGGAGCAGCGCGCTGACGAGCGTCGCCATCTCCATGCATGGTTCTCCCGATCCCTGCTGCATGCGTTCTGCAATCTCGCCCACAACGCCACCAACACAAACCGGAATAGCAATCGGCGCAAGCGTCAGGAGCACAGTCATGCGCAATCGGGCGACGACGAATCCACCTCGGGTGAGCATGGGCTGAACGGACGAGCCGTCATCGAGACGCCGGATCGTGCTCGCGGCGAGCATGCGCTGCTCGAGCGGATACCAAACAGCCAGCGCTCCGATGGCGGAAATCATCGGTATTCCTAGGCAAACGAGTGGCATCACCCATCGGCGCACGCTGCCGTCTGGAAGCGAGGCGATGGCGGGACTCCCAAGCACGAGAATTCCCATTCCGAGGAGCCCGAGCCACGGCGAGAGTTCTCGCACACGCGCGGCTCGGAGATAGCCCTGTGATCGACCACGATCGAATGCGAAGAGCGTGCGTCGCACAAGGAGCCAGAGGACAACCGTGGTGATCAAGGGCATCGCGCCTGCAACGGCGATAGCCCACGCCGTCGAAATCAACTGGATCGATTGCAGCTCACTTCGCAACGATGGCTCGCCGACAAGCGCGCCCAGTCCGATCGCGATGATCAAGACCAGTTGCATGCGTTACCCCTCCGGGCGCGTGATTGCGCCAAGGTCCACGACCAACGGGCCATACCTGTAGTAATCGACACCCAATTCGTCCGGTGTCAGGAAGGTAAACACCAAGCAGTTCGCTCGAGAGGCAAGCGCGAACTGAAAGTCACCGAGGTGTGGTCCGGCATACTTATCGTTGTCGTAGGACTGCGCGTGATTGTGAAAGTGAAAGAGACCTTCGTAGAGCGCGTCGAAGAGCGCCTGCGAACTCTCAAACCGCGTGTCGCCTGACTTCACGCGCGGCGCAAACGCGGTCAACTGCGCGGTCCCACCCTGTCGCATCGCAACCACGCCGCCGAACTCCGTGCCGCGCTCTTCTCGATCGCGATCGGCAAGTTCGAACACCGCTCGTCGCAGCGGCTCTTGGTCAAGCATGTCAAGTGCGATGAGCATCGCCGCAAGGTCCCCCCAAGTCAGCTGCTCTCGTGACGCATAGAGATTCTCAGTAAAACTGCTGCCAAACCCGCTGAAATCGGGGCTGACCTTCTTGCGTCCCTTGAGGCGACTCTCAATCTCTGCGTACATCTCAGGCTCGTTCTTGGCCAGGAGTTCCGGACGAATCTGCGCGCACGCAATGGCGACGGCAAGGCTTCGCAACTCAAGTGTGCGGCGTCGCCCTGCCGGAATCTGCGCCAGTGCCGATGCCGCTTGCGCGAGAAACTCTGCACGGCTTGCCTCGCAGAGTTTCCGCGCCCAGAGAATCTCCTCGCGATTGCGCGGGACAATGCCGAGTGCGCGAGAGATCGTCGCGAGGTCGGTGAGCAGTGCATCACCCTTGGTCTGCTCAGTATCAGCCAGCGCGGCGATCAATCTCGCTTCTTCGCCACATCGCACGAGGAGTTCAAAGCAACGAATGCGGAGATTCGCTTCTTTCACCGGGTTCGCTTCACGCAGCGTCTGCATGAGAAAACTCGTCAGGTTCGCTTCGCCCACAAGCGCCGAGAGCGCCCTGCGTTCTGGGCGCGTGGTGTCATCGCTCCAAGCGGGGATCGCGTTGGCCCATCCGCGAACAAGTGCGACTTCGGTTCCTTCCAGCTTGATGTCAGCGATTTTTTCGCAGAGCGCCTGCCGCCACACAAGGTCGCCCATCCGAGGAAGCCCATTCGTGATTGCTTCCGCAAGCGCGATTCGGTCGTATTTTGCCAGGACATCGAATGCGCGGGCACGAATGTTGTCGGCGATGCCTTCGGCCACAACGAGCCGCCGCAGCACCGCCGTCGATGCAGGGTCAAGTCCACGCATTTCGACAACCGCCAGCGCGGCCTCATACTCATCCATGGGCCGACCTGTCGCATTCAAGACCGCGACCGGATCGCTGATCGAATCAGGCGTCGCCTTGCAGCTCAGGGCTGCACACACAAAGATTGCCGAGGTCGCAAATCGAATCCACGCAACGATCCACGCGCTTCGATACGGGGCGGCATTGCACTTTGTCATGGAGGACGGAGGATAAAGGTTGCACGCAGAAATGCGGGGGTAGCGCCGTGAAAACCGCGAAGGTCGCGTGGGTGCGGCGCAGGGTTGGAAAATCGACTCTATGATCTACACGCGAATCACCCCGGGTGGTGCGAATCCATTATGACGCAGCAAGACCAATCAGCATCCACTCCCGAGACTCCGCACGCGACACTCCGACGCGAGGTGGAGCGAGTGATTGAGAAGATCCGGCCTGGGGTGCAACTTGACGGAGGCGACATCGAACTGGCGAACGTCTCGCCAGATGGCGCTGTACACATTCGGTTTCTCGGCGCGTGTGTGGGATGCCCCTCTGCGCCGATGACCCTCCAGCATGGCATCGAGCGATCGCTCAAATCAGAGGTCCCGCGGGTCACTTCGGTCCACGCCGTAGAATAGCTAACTACATATAGCGAAGCATTTTAGACCGCGACTTACGGGACTTTAGGTGAGGCCGGCATCCGTCTCTTTGACGGAGAAAAGGTTGCTTCCCGACGAAGATTTGTTTCCTCCCCGCAAGCCTTCGGGTACTCTTGGTTTGAAGTCGCAACGAAGCGCACACCTCGATTCACCGTCGAGATGGGCAGGAGGTCCCGCAATGCTTGTCATCACCAGACGCGAAGGCGAAGAAGTCGTCATCGGAAACCCCGCCTCTCCGCTGGGCATCGTCCGCATCAGCAGCATCAAGGGAGATCGCGTTCGGATCGCATTCGAGTTCCCCCGCGAAGTCGCCGTCCACCGGCGGGAAGTTGCCGACGAGATTGTGCTCAACGAGTCGACCGGCGCGCAGGTCGTTGGAAAGATTCGCCCCGCCGCCGAAGCTTGACCTACTGCGTCCCTCAAGTCAACGACAAAACACAGCGCGTCCCATCCTGCGATGGGACGCGCTGTGTTTTTACGGATGGTTAGATCGCAGCCTTGCGAACTCCATCCGTTGCCAAGCCTTCCATGGCAAGGCCCTAGAGCGAATGTGGGTCTGCTCTGCGCACCCGTTGCAGAGCAGTCCATGTCACTCGAATCCTGCCTCGGATTCGCGCTCACAACTCATCCTTGAGTTGAGAACTTGTGCCATCCACGAGATCTTGAGAGGTCTTGTGGCCACGGTCCGTGGAAGCGACATCCATGTCGCAGCCACTGGGTATTCGATCCAATCGTCTCGAAGCTCTTTCAAGCGTCGATGCGAACAAGTCACTCACTTCACTCCATCTGTCGCCATCGCGGCACGCGCGCGACGCCAGATTTCACTCTCAAGCGGCTGAAGTTCCTGCTGCTTACCTCGCCACTCCTCAGGCCGCACCACTTCGAGGTGGTCGCGAACACCAAGAACCAAGACCTGCGCGTTCAATCCGTACCGTTGCAGGAGGCGATCGGGAATCCGAACGCGACCCGCAGAATCCAGCGGAATCCGAGCAGCCTGAGAGAAGAAGAGCCGCTCGAACTGCACGAGCGCTTCCTCGCCGAGGAGGTTCTGGCCTAGACGCGCGCTCAGTTGAGCGAAGGTCTTTTCAGGCCAGAGCCAAAGCGCTCCGTTGGCTCCAGGAGCCGCGACGAACGCCTCGCCATGCACCTCCGCCGACATTGAGTCGCGGATCTCTGCTGGGATCGCAAGCCTTTGTTTCTGGTCGAGGTTGTGTTCGTACTCGCCAAGGAACAGCATGCTTGCCTCCTTCCATTACTGGGATGGCATGCGCACATTACCCCACCTTCCCCCACCTTGCAACACTTCAGATCCAACTTTCTCCACATTTTCTTCAAAGAGTTTTGCCGTTGAAGTGGACTTGATTCGCAAACACTTCACATTGCTTGAGTTACGAGCTGAGGCTTCGGTTTGCCTCACCAGCGCTCACGCGCACTCAAATGCTTGGCTCAGATCCCAACCCCAGTCAGCCCACGGGAACCACGGACTGCATGACGCAGTCACGGGATGCCGCGCTCGCGCGCATTCCGCACACCGAGTTTCTCCTTACAGCGAGGTTTGGCGACGCGCAGAGCGGCCTCATCGTCCAGCGTGTGCAAGTCTGCGGAACCAATCCAGCGATGGTGCTCATCGCGATGGAAAAGGGGCATGCGCTGAGCCCGTTGATTCGCGATAGCCGAACCTTCGGGCTCTCACTGCTTGGGATCAAAGGTCGATTGCTCTCGCGGCTCTTTCGCGATGAGCGAGGCACGCACGACGATCCATTTATCGCGTTCCCGATCAAAGTGGGCACGCTCGGTGCACCGATCATCACTCGCGCCGATGCTTGGTACGACTGCGAAGTCATTCGTCACTTCGATGTCGAATCAAACTTCGAGGTGTATGTCGGGCTTGTGCGCGATGCCGCTGTCGAGAGGGTCGACCCCTCCCCGCTCCCGCTTCGCGCGACAACTCCTCGTTCAGAGGCACATCTGCGAACGACGGAGAGTGCACGACTTCCGCACATCCCGCACTTGCCCAAGATGAGTACAAAGGCGCGCGGCCGCCGCGCGTAAGCTTCGTCGCAGTGACGACCGCCCCACTCCTGCTCCCATCCGCGACCGCGATCGCGAACGACAAGCCATCGAATCGGCTCGGCTTAGATTACGCGCTCGAAGCCGCACGCTTCCCCGACCTTGGCTATGGCATCATCGATGCGCATGCGCACATCAACGGACTTGCGTCCGCAGAGATTTGGCATCGCGCCGCAGTGCAATACGGCATTGAGCGAACCTACTCGATGACGAAACTTGAAGATGTGCCGGCGTTTGCCGCAAGGTTTGGCGAGGCGATTGCATTCATCGCAATCCCCGACTGGAACGCCAAGGATCGACGACTCGCGCAGGGCGCGGAGTTTCTCTTGCGTATCGATCGCTTCCACGCGCTCGGCTCGCGCATCGTGAAGTTCTGGAATGCGCCGCGCGTGATGGACTTCGCGCGAGAGCTTGCGTCCCCGGGCCTCTTCGCGCTCGACCGAGAGCTGCGCACCGACGCGATGACACATGCGGGACGGCTAGGCATGTCTTTCATGGTGCATGTTGCGGATCCTGACACTTGGTTTGCAACGAAGTACAGCGATGCTGCGAAGTATGAAACGAAAGCGGAGCACTACGCGCCGCTCGAACGCGCCCTTGATCGATTCGGCAACCCATGGCTCGCGGCGCATCTTGGTGGATGGCCGGAAGACCTTGAATTCCTCGACGGGCTGCTCACGCGACATCCGAATCTCTCCCTTGATACGAGTGCAACCAAGTGGATCGTGCGCGCACTCGGCGCACACAGTCGAAACGCCATACTGCAGTTCCTTCAGAAGTTTCAAGGCCGGATCCTTTTCGGCAGCGACACCGTGACGAGCGACGAACATCTGCACAGCGGCGCGAAGTCGAATGAGATGGCCACAAAGGCAACCAACGATCGCGATGCGTACGACTTGTACGCGAGCCGATTCTGGGCGCTTCGCATGCTGTGGGAAGGCACGGGAACCTGCGACTCCCCGATTGCCGATCCCGACCTGCATTTGGTTGAGCCAAGCCGATATGCGCCGCACGATGCACCGCGCCTCCGCGGCCTCCACCTTCCCAGTTCGTTACTTCGCTCGCTCTATCGCGACACCGCTCTCGCGTTTTTCAACGGCAATGCGTAGCGCACGAATCGCGCACATTTGGTCGTCACCGAATCGGATGGCCTTGTGATCCCACTCCGGCGGAAGAGCGATGGACCTATGCACTAGCGTCGGAGTGTCATGCGCGAGCGCCCAAATCGCAGGAAGCGCACTCGGCGCGATCAACGCGCCGTCGGCATCGAGGATCGCCGCATCGAGGAGTGGTGCAAACTCCCAGGGGCGCTCAATCACCTCGTTCACAAGCAGCATCGGCCCGGCGCCCATCCGCGCAAACTGCAGGGCAGACTGCGCGAGCCGCAGCATCGTTGGGTGAACAAGAAGTCGAACCGGCAAGCCATCCGTCCGCAAAAAACTCGTCATTGACGCCGCGCTGAAAACATCCACCATCCTCGGGGCGTTGCAAAGCAATCCGATGAGCAACTCGCCTTCGCGCACGCCGAGTTGGCGTCGCTTCGCGTCTCGTTCTGAGAGCGTCCACTCAGCTCGCTCGATCGGCGCGCGCTCGAGTACTTCCGTTGCAGTGATCGCGTGGGCCCCTGGCACAAGCGCCCTTGCCGCAGCGTCCCACGCGAAGACACGCATTCCTCGCAGTTGCCGACAAACGACCCATCGTTGGTAGTACCGAAAAAAGCCGCTCGCGACGGGCTGCACGCGGGCGGCGCATCCGTTGTCTCGGAGAACGGACACATCGCGTTCATTCCCGATCACGATGCACCATTCGCCGGGCTGGGCGAACCTCGCAAGCCGCTCAAGTCCGACACGACCTGCGATCGAAGCGATAATCAAGTGCGCCACCGGCGCGCGAGCATCAGTTGTGGTCATTCACCTTCTCGCCGAGGTCGAGCCGCTCATGCTCGTAGAAGAGCTTCGCGACATCGTCGGCAATCTCCGCCGCCAACGCTTCTTCGATCTTGCGTCGCCCGATGGTTGTCGCCAGTTCGTCACGGTTCACATCGCGCAGAAGTGAGATAGTGAGATCGCGGCCTTCAGGGAATGAATCCCCAGGCGGGTAGACGCGAACGCGGTTTGTCACATCAATGACCTTCACATGCACCATTGCGGTCGGCCGCGCCCCCTGCTGGTCGTCATAGCCGTCAAGGTCAAATGCATACGGTCGCACCCAGATCACCTGTTCGGCGCCGAGTTCCTTGCCGAGTTTCTCAAGCGAGAGCTTCGTGCCATCTTGTTCACGACTTCGCGACATGCTGATCGCATCGCGTGGCGAAATGGTCGAAGGTACGAGTTTCTCCGTCAGCAAGATCGCCGAGACATCATCACCAATAATGACGCGCAGCGTCGTGCGCGGCAGCACATTCTTCTGATCATCCACGAACACGACGGTCTTCACCTGCCGTAGCTCATACTCCGCAACAATCTTGCCAGGACCCTCGAGGATGTAACTCCCCGCGTGCACAATGTTGCAGCCTGCGACGAGGAGAAGAGACGAGGTCGACAACGCGAGCATCGTCGCGAGGCGCACAGCGGACGAGAACTTTCGTGCAAACATCATTTGGGATACTTGTCTTCAATGTGACGGTAGAACAGCCAACTCGACTGCTGCACGAACTTGAGTGCGAGTCCAGTGTTCACCTGCGTGGCCGTCGCCTGGTTGCGGCCGAGTCCCTCGACATCAGGAAACCGAGTGGCGATCGTCTGCGTGAACACATACTCGTCAGGCGAGAGTGAGTCCGCCTCGGCCACATGAATGTTCGCGCCGGCCATGCCGTCCCAGATGTAACTGTTGCCGAGCGGATTCAGCCGGTACTCATAGAGATCGATCACAACCAATCGCTCGACGCCGAGTTCCTTCGCGATTTCGCCCGGCGCGAGTGTCTGCCAACGCGGGGTGCGGTACTTCCACTCTTCCACTTCACCCGGCCCAAGCACGGAGACTTGATTCACATTCTGCGCGATTCGCAATGCAATGTTTGCGGCGATGTTTCCCGCGACAGCGGCGTGCTCCATGAGCACGGAGTGATCGGCGCTCGCGAGCACCGCGACGGTCTTCCCTTCAAGCCCGTCATACTGGGCGGGGACATCGAGCTTCTTGCTCTTCTCGATCACGGAACCGATGCCACCGACGACCGCGGGGACCATGCAGCCGCTCATGGCGAGGAGTGCGGAAGAAGTTACCGCGACACAGAGGGATCGAGCGGGAGATGGAGTTGTCCATGCGTTCACAGGAGGTTCCTCATGACGGCAATCTTGTAGCCCCAACTCAGCGCAGCGAGGAGGGCAACGAGTAGCCAGAATTTTCCGCCACAGAATCGCGCGGCGATCGGACTGATGCTCCGACCGGTCGTGGCGGTCCACAGCGCAGCCACGAAGATACATCCTACGGCGAGCGCCGTGATCATAGCCATCGGCTGATTGACAAAGCTCTCAGCGAATCGCCCCTTCGCCGCGAGCGCAAATGAGGTTGTATAACCACAAGTCGGGCAGGGAATCCCAAAGCGATCAGGCCACGCACAGGCTGGAAGCCCGAGTCGCTGGTGCGTGCCGATCCCTTTCGTTGCCGGTTCAAGCCACCACGCTAACCCGAGAATGACACCCGAAGCTACGGCAATGGCGATGGCGGGAAGGCGCTGACGGAAAACAGTGGCGAAAGGGGTTGCCGCGAAGCTGGACATGGAAGAAAGCAGCGTAGCCGCACTCGCCGCGCTGCAGTCGCAGGGTTAGGATGAAACAATGGTGCATGGCGCTCCATCGCGTTGGATTGATGGTCATCTCGACCTCGCCTACCTCGCCCTCGACCCAAACTCGAAGCGGGACATGTTCGCGCCTCTGCCTGAGCACTCCACTGCGTGCATCAGCTTTCCGTCGCTGAAGGCAGCGCGCTTGCCGATCGCGCTCGCGACGATCTTCACTGAACTTGGAGGAAGTCCCACAGACCCCTGCGCCTACCACGCAGGCGATCCGGAGAGCGCACACGCGGCTGGAGTCCGCCAACTCGACTGGTACCTCAATGCGCAGTCACGCGGCGCCGTGCGCATCATCAAGAGCAGAGCGGATCTCGACGCTGTTTGGACTGACACGAATCCAAGCGCACCACTGGGCATCGTGATCCTCATGGAGTGTGCGGATCCGATCCGTCGACCGGAGGAAGCTGCGTGGTGGTTTGAGCAAGGTGTCCGAGTGGTCGGCATGGCGTGGGGGCGCGGCTCTCGATATTGCGGCGGGAACGCGATGCCCGGAGGTCTTCAACCGATCGGCCGCGCACTCGTCGAAGCATTCGATGCGCTTGGCATCCTCCACGATGCGTCGCACCTCTCTCGCGCAGCCTTCGATGACCTCCTCAACGCAACCGATCAACGAATCGTCGCGACGCACTCCAACGCGGCGGCGTTGATGCCTCATTCAGAACGACATCTCACCGATGTGCAACTCGCAGCGATCGCTTCACGCGATGGCATCGTGGGGCTCAACCTCTTCGGAAAATTTCTCGCTACGGATCGCCCCGCGACGCTGCGAGATTGCCTCGCGCATGTCGAGCGTATGGCGGAGTTCGCGACAAGCAAGCGCGTCGCACTTGGAAGTGACTTCGACGGCGGGTTCACCCGTCAGGATGTGCCAGCAGAAATCGGCGGGCCGGAGGGACTCGATGCGCTCAGCACGGCGCTCGCGCGGCACGGATTCTCTGCGACTGAGGTGCTCGGCTTCCAACACGAAAACTGGCTGCGTGTGCTGCGGCAGTCACTGCCGTAGTGGACGCGATGGAGTCAGGCGCCAACGCCCACGACGCGCTGACAGAACCACGCGGGCGTGCCGTCCACTTCAAGCGCGACGATCTGGTGATACGCAATGTTGGCGAGGGCGTCAGGGACAACGAGCGCGCCCTGCGCGTTCGACGCAAGCACGACATCTGTCGCGATCCGGTCTGTGCGCAGATTTGGATACGCGAGCGCAAGCAGTTCGGCATGTTCCCGCGCCCACGCAATAGCGTGCATCGCGATACCAAGTTGCGATGCGCCAAGCACCACATGGAGATCCCCTTGCCCGTCGATGGCGAGTTCGACCTCTTTCCATCGCGGCGGTCGAATCGCCAGCGGCGAGAGGCCCGTCAGGAGTTTCGCATATGAGTCGGGAGCGGACCTCGCGTCGACGCTTGCCACTCGCGCGGTCGTGAGTTTCGGTGGAATGGAAACCGCCGAAGCATGCGCCGCTGCGGCGACCGTTGGCGTGGATGCTTCGGCAATCACGGGAGGCGCCGCTTCAACCGAAGCCGCGACGCTCGCAGGCGTTGGCCCAATGCGAAATGGGAGCACCGCGGAAAACTGCGGTGCGGGCAGACTCACGGGCTTCGCCTCCTGCGGCGACGCGCTCTCCCTGTCAGTCGCCCTCGGCGCGACGCGAGTGGATCGCGGTGGCGCGTCGAACCGCGAAGCGCGAGCGCCGACAGCCTTCGCAACGAGCGCACAGACGCTTCCGAGAGAGGCACCAGGAAACTCGTAACTCTCTCGGAAACTCGACTCCACCGCGTCCATGCGCTGGATGCTCGCTCCCACGGTGAGATTCGTGCGCAGAAACGCGCGCGTTGTGCGATCAAGCCGATCGACGAGTTCGCCCGCCTCGGCGTCTGTCGCTCCGACCACCGATACTTCCACTGGGCAAACCGTGCCACCGGCGCGTTCAGCATGCTCGACAAACCTCTTCAACAGCTTGTACGCAGCGACCGTCGCTGCATCGTCTGCGCCCGTCAACAAGACGACCCGATCAATTCCATCAAGCGCGGTCGGGATTTCGGATTCCGCGTCACCAAACACGCAGAAGATCCAACGACCAACCGTGCGAGCGAGCGTGGTGACGACTTCTTCGAAGGGTTGATCCGCCGTCGCCTCTGTGCGCCGACCGCCCGCGCGCAGCACTTCGATTTCCACTTCACCATGCAACACGCGCACGAGTGCCGTGGCACCGACTCCTCGCGCGTCGCGATCGGCAAACTGCGTGAGCCAGAGTCCGCCCATGACGGGCAGGTGACCGACGAGCAAGAGTGATCGCTGATCGCGCGTGCGAGGCGTGGTTCGCTCGCCGAGAAACGCATCGGTCACACTCGCCATGGCATCACGAACCGCACTCATCGCGCAACTCCCTTCGGTTCGGTTGCACTTGGTACATCGCGTGGCTCACTTCCGGCGAATCCCTGCGGAATCGGCGCCTGGGAGCGGATGTCGGCGCTGCGCGCACGATCCGCGAGTGCGCGCAATCGAGCGGCGAGGTCCGCTGCTCGATTCACCGGAGGCGGAACATTCAGTCCGGCGGCGATCGCTGCGGTACTCAATTCGATGGACACCTGAGCGAGCGCTGCGGCACGCACCGCCGATGGAGGCGATTCGGGGCCGATTTGAACGGGTGACTCGACGCCCGCGGGAAGCGGCATACCGGGAAGCGCATCCGCAAGTGCTCGCACTTGCGCGATCGTTTCAATGCGCCATGACTCGAGCCACTGCGCGAGGACTTGGAAGTCTGTCTCTGCGTCGGAGCCAGGCGCATATTCAGTCACCGGCTGCCCGAAACTCGCCGCTTCGCGCAACACTTCATGATTGCGAACGACCACCGGAAGGAGATGCTCACTGAATCGCGTCGAGAGTGCGGCGAGGATATCGCGTGAGAGCGGTTTCGTTTCATCCACGAGGGTGGGCAAGAGGTAAAACGGAATGGATCGCTGCCGTCGTTCGACGAGTGCGCCGATCGTTTGAATCTGCTTCTCCGCGCCCTTCAAACTAAAGTATCCCGTCTCGACGGGAACGAGCACGAGGTCGCTCGCCATCAGCGCGTTGAAAGTGAGTAATCCGATCGTCGGCGGGCAATCGACGATGCACCACTCGAAGTCCTCGCGCCACCACGAGAGCATTCGCGCAAGTCGGCGATCACGGTCGAGCCTTGACGCGAGCGGACCTGCAGGGGCTTCGAGCGTTGCGAGTTGCACGGTGCTCGGAAGGAGATGGAGGTTGGTTCCGATCTCCCAGAGGTGCGCCTTCGCGTCGAGCGGTCTTTCGAGGTCTCCAAGCAACAACTCGGCAACGCCGTGTTCGATGCCGGATTCGGGCACTCCCAATCCGGCAGCGCAATGCGACTGCGGATCCATATCCACAAGCATCGTTCGGGCGCCTGTTCGGGCGAGGACGGCGGCAAGATTGATGGCGGTTGTGGTCTTGCCACAACCACCCTTCTGATTGATGATCGATACCACTCTCATGCGAGGGATGAAATCGGCATCCATCCGGCACAAGGGTGAAATTGCGTTACGCTCAACCCGTGCTCCTGACCGTTCTGAATTCACAGGCTACCGAAGCCGCGCAACCGCCCTTTGGCGGAATGGCGATTGAGTTTGAATCAGAGTCCGGCAGCGCGCAGCCGCTGCCACCGAGTTTCCTTGCCAATCCCGCAACGGATCTCCTCAAATCGGTCGGGCCGGTCATCCTCATCCTCCTCGTCACATCGATTTTGGTTCGAGCGTGGTCAAGGCGGTCCGCAGCGAAGCCCCTGCGGCGCAATCCTTGGCGCAGGCCGCGTGCTTCGCCTTCCTCAAACGACGAACAAAGGCCGATTGAGCCGATGACGGAGGCAACTCGCGCGGATTCCATCGGGACAACCCCCGAGGACGCGCTGCGGACCTTGCGAGAGCGCGCCCCTTGATCGAAATCCCCGTCGACATCCCCGGCCAACCATCGTCCGTCTTCGTTGCTCGGGGGGCGCTCGAAAACCTCCCCTCCATTCTGACGATGCACGCGGCGACGAAACTGCCGCGTCGGGTGCTTCTCTGCTTCGATCGCAACTGCAGCGTGCATGCGCAGCAGGCCGTACGGGTATTGCGCGCAGCCGGCGTGATCGTCACAGAGTTTGGATTGCTCGCGGCAGAGGATGCGAAGTCGGCAGCCGTGGTTGAGACAATCTGGGATGCCGCACTCGCCGCGCGACTTGATCGTGGCGACAGCTTCATCGCCATCGGTGGCGGCATCGTCGGCGATCTCGTTGGGTTTGCGGCCGCGACATACCTGCGCGGCGTTCGCGTCGTGCAGATTCCCACGACGCTCTTGTCGATGGTAGACGCTGCCATCGGCGGCAAGACTGGCATCAACCGCACGCTTCCCGAAGGGGGTCTAGGGAAAAATCTGGTCGGTGCGTTCTGGCAACCCAGCATCACGATCGTCGATGCCAACACGCTTCGCACGCTTCCCAAGCGCGAACTCCGGTCGGGACTTGCTGAGTGCATCAAGCACGGGCTCATCGCGGATGCCTCGCTCTTCCGCGAGATCGCACACGACGCGAGCGAACTCGCGAACAATCACGAACCTTCGATGGATCGATTACTTCCACGGGCGATTGTCGTGAAGACGGCAATCGTCGCGCGTGATCCACTCGAACGGTGTGAGCGCGCGAAACTCAATCTCGGTCATACCTTTGGTCATGCAATCGAGACGCTTCCGACGGACCACGGAAAACTCTTGCACGGCGAAGCAGTCGCGATCGGACTCGTCGCGGCGGCGGCGGCGGCGCGAGCGCTGAAGATGGTGAGTGCAGAGGAAGCGTCAAGTATTGCAAACGCGCTCGCAAGTTGCGAACTCCCGCGCACTTTTCACGGCGAAACAAGCGCAGCGGAAGTCATCCGCCGTATGGGCTTTGATAAGAAATTCGAAGGCGGCGTGATGAAACTCATACTTCCTAGGGGCATCGGCGCGTGCGAGATCGTCGAAAACCCGGCGCACGAAGTCGTGCTTGAAGGCCTGCGCGCGATTGGTATTGCGTGACGAGAAGCACAACGAGTTCGCCGTGCTCACTCCTTCAATGCTCTTCGCTCCGCTCATGCCTTGTCCCGCAGCTTTGCGGATCAATCTCGTCCTGCAAGTCTTGAAGGCCTTGCGCGATGGCCGCGCGAGTTTTGGTGATCCCACGCTTGAGGGGTTGAAGGTTCACTCGTCGAGGTCGCATCGGCAGGCAGTACCTTGAGGGTCGCGAATGCGATTCGTTTCAACAGGACCCCCCGCTAACAAGGAGCGATGGGCAGGCCGACAGAAGCCTCGACACCGGAACTACCGCATGCCTGGCGCACGGCTGGGTTTCGCGACCGCTGGCACCCTGGTCGGGCTGGCCATCAGCGCGGTCTTCATCGCGCAAGCGATTGGCGAGATCGAGGCGCGCATCGCAGACCGCATCGCAGACCGCATCGCAGCGAGGAGCCGCGCCGAAAAGCGCCCGATCGCGCCCTGTTCCACCAATGCAAACTGCCCGCGAACTCGCGCCTGTCGTTGCGGACGGGCGCGCGAGTTCGCGGGCAGTGCGAGTGACCCCAAGGGGATTTGAACCCCTGTCCCATCCGTGAGAGGGATGTGTCCTAGACCGGGCTAGACGATGGGGCCATTGACCACGGGTCGTGGCGACCGTTCTCACTCCGCCTATGCGGGACGCGGAGTATAGCGCGGGCTGAATCAGCGACATGGAGCCAAAAAACCGCACCGACCTTCAAGGGAGTCATCTCACTGCGCTTCCGATTCTCGCTGTTCACGGCGACCCTGCTCCTCGTGATTGTCCTGATCGCCGACAACCCTTGAACACAGGCGCGCCGCGTCCAAACTACGGGGGTTTCCTACCTTGAACTCGTAGGTTTGGCGGCGCGCAATGACTTCGACGCTTCACGGAGCGATATCCATGCCCTGATCGATTGTCCAGATGGCGCGCCTTACCTCTTCGATTCCTACATGGGATTGCGCAAAGCTCTCGCGCACATCCTCGGGCAGCCCATCGACATCATCACGGTCCGCGGAATCAGAAATCCGCACCTCTTAGATTCTCTCCGACGCGATGCGATCCGGCCTTCTGCCGCATAGTGCCTCGATCAATCTTCGGGACGCTATCGCCGCGGGCGACGATATCGTCGCCATGCTTGAGGGGATGAGCGAAGCTGAGTTCATTTCGGATATGAAGACGCTCCGTGCGCCCGAACGATCGTTCGAAATCACTGGCGAAGCGCGCTCGAAGCTCGCTCGCGACTTTTCCAGAGACGGTGGAACAAACTCCCGAACATCGCCGCATCATCGATTTTCGCAATGCGTTCGCAGCCGGTTACGACACAATCGATCCTCGTTTGGTTTTCGACATCGCAAGCACGCGACTGTCTGCGCTTCTGACGGCGCTGTGGGCGCAATTGTAAAGTTAACACGCTAGCGGGCAGAGGCACGGCCAAATCACGCCTCCGCGACTCCTACCCGGGCAACTCGCGTTCACGGACGCTTCGCAGCCTATGGAATCCATGAATCCCTTGAGCACGAGTTCCGACAATCTCCATCCTGCTGGTCCTCGCATGCGCTTCCGCTGCCGTTCGACTCTGCTTCGCCGGAAACTACCAATCACCGCTACGCTCGGTTTCAGCCTCGGCGTGGCCTACGCCTTGCAAGGCTTTCGCGAGACACAACAGTCCCTGGGATCTCGATTCGTACGCGCCCGCGTGGGCGATGGCACGGGGGTTGTCATAGTCGATGCGTACGGGTGGAGTAACCCTCGGAACGGGCCGATTGTTGGTCAGATCATCGATGGACCGTTTGGCAGTGTGCTACTGATCAATCCAGGGGATGCTGAGTTGATCGATCGCGGCCGATTCGCCCCACGGTACCGGTGGAGTTAGCCGCGGTAGTTGGACGGCGCATTCCCGAGGCGCGCAGTCCCAGTCGCGCGGTTTCGCAGGAGCACGATGCGAAATCCATTTGGTCCTGTTCACAAAAACTCAGTTCCGAATTCCAGCATGCGCGGTTACCCTTGCTCAGGTTAGGTTTGGATGGATCAGCACAGCAACAACCAGAGGAGATGGAACATGAGCAGGATCACGATGGCAGGAGCGGTGACGCTTTGCGGAATCGGACTGTGCGTCACTGGAAATGCAATGCTGATGCAGACCGGAAGCTCGGCGCATGCAGCGACCGGTTCGGCGTTCTCGGGAGCGACCCTTGCGGCGACTGCAACGACCGCGCAGGTTGAACCGACGGTGGTGTGGTATGGAACTTATGGCGGCAACGACGGAAACTTTGTGAGTGGCGCCATTCTCCGCGCATGGTCTGACGGAACAGTCGAACTCAAGATGATGCGCCAGTTCGCATCGACGGACGCGTGCACGGCAACGGCGCCCTGTTCGAGTGGGTGGTTCGTGATCAGCACTCCGACTGCAGGCTTCCGCGCCGCCGCAGACATCGACGCGAATGAATTCGTTGACGGCGCAGACCTCGCGATGGTCCTCAACAACTGGGGCGACGCACCACGAGTTCCGTCCCCACCGTCAGCGTGTCCGCTGAACTTGATCAATCCGTAAGCGAGCTTGCTGAGCTTGCCTCGATTTCCGGAAAAGGTTGATTATGTCCTCCGCTTATGCGGCAGCGACACAAGCGAGCGAAACCGCCGCCGAAGATGCATGTGATCCTCGCTGGCGTCGAGAGCCCCATGACTGCGATGCCACCGCCGCCGCTCGTGTAAGGAACGGCGAGAAGAGGGTCGCGCACGCCATGCATCTGGATGATGCGCAAGGCCTCCGATTGCCGGTGGGGATGCAATGGCTCGGGTCGGGGTTGGCAGTACACGCGAAACCACGTCTGCTAGACCGACATCTCGATCGCTGCTACTCACACTCGATTATGCTAGATTGACGCGGAACTCTGCACTGTTGCTATTCGGTACCTCCGCAGCTAGGAGACATGTCATGCAGTGGAATGAGCGAACTCTATTGGCGATTGCATGCTGCTTTTTGGCGTGCGGCAGCGGCTGCAAAGATCATCCAACTGCTACGCCAACCGATGGTCTATCCAAAGACCTCTCGCAATCGAGTGCTGCTCTCGAGCTATCCCCCAGTTCATCGGGCCAAGTAGTCGCCGGAGGCGGACACTCGCGCGCGGCTTCGGCTGTTCTCGGAGCGAGTGGTGCTTCAGGTGGTGCTTCAGGCGGTGCGGCAGGTGGTGCGTCAGCCGGTGCGGCAGGCGGTGCGGCAGGCGGTGCGGCAGGCGGTGCGTCAGGTGGTGCGGCAGGCGGTGCGTCAGGTGGTGCGGCAGGCGGTGCGTCAGGCGGTGCGGCAGGCGGTGCGGCAGGTGGTGCGTCAGCCGGTGCGGCAGGTGGTGCGTCAGGCGGTGCGGCAGGTGGTGCGTCAGGCGGTGCGGCAGGTGGTGCGTCAGGCGGTGCGGCAGGTGGTGCGTCAGCCGGTGCGGCAGGTGGTGCGTCAGCCGGTGCGGCAGGTGGTGCGTCAGGCGGTGCTGAGGCAAGCGGAGCGTCTTCGGCGTCCCCATCATCAGGCGCAAGCGCGCCGACAGCTCGGTGTGGTTCCTGCAGTGGTAGCGGCAAGAGTAGTTCTGGTGGCTCCTGCGGATCGTGCGGCGGAAGTGACGGAGGCTCGGCTCCGGGCACTTCTCCCCCCGGAAGCAAAGGGGCGAAGGCAGTTGGCTCAACGGGAGGGACTTCCGCGAGCGGGAACTTCGGTCAAGGGGGCGGCGGCTCAAACGGTGGCGCAGTAGGACTCCAGACCCCTGCTCCTCCGACTTCACCGCCAACCGACGAACGGTCCGGCGGACAATCGCTCGGTGCAGGAACTGGTGGCGGATCAAGTGGAGGCAACGGTGGAGGGCAAGGCGAAGCCGCGTCCGCGAAGGCACCCAATTCGGAACCCGAAGCGCGGAAATCGACGGGCCTCTTCAGCGATGCGCCAGAAGCGCGAGCCGACTCAACCGAAGAACTTGGCAACGAGCCTGTCGAGTCAGTGAATCCGGAGTCAAAGAGCGACGGAACATCCGCCGACAAACCATCGCCGGCGAGTCCCGATGTCGACCATGGGAAGAGTGGTGGTGTCGCCGGATCTACCGACGAGAAAGGCACAGAGGCAACAGTCCAAACGGGCGCGGGAACCCGGGCGAACTCTGGCGCCGGTTCAGACAGTCCTGAAACCGCATCGCAAAAAAACCCCTCGAACGAATCATCTCACGGCGCGAGGCCAGATCCAGTGACGGATCCATCGCAGGACATGGATGGTGCGAGCAACGCCTCGACACTCGAGACCACAAGACCGAGCGACGTCGAGATCCCCATCCTGGAGATCGATGAGTTCAACGCGGACGGCACGCTTATGGAAGAAGCGCAGGCCATGCAAGAAGGTCGCCGGCATCTCTTGGCTGGAATCTGGGAGCAGATCGAGGGCCCCAACTCAAGCGACTTCGGGCCGGGTGGATATCAGCGCTCGGTAATCGCGCTGAACCCAGCCAACAAAACCGTCTCTGTTTACCGCTTGTTCCGAGGCGAAATCGCGATGGTTGTGGGTGGCGAACTGGCGCTCGACTGCGAGGCAGTACCGAGGTCACGCACCGACGGCGCGCTCGTGATCCGCAGTGATCCATCCCTCCACTCGAAGTTTCGAACTGCTCCGCTGGCCCTTGGCGGAGTGCCGTCGGTTACTGTGGAGCCTCCACTTGGGGGCGGACCATGGTCGGTCGACTGGAAGCGCGAAGGCGTCGAGTTACTCTTGGGTGAGAAGCGTTACACCGCGATCACGCGTGAGGCATTCGATCAGATCCGCGCCGGTGGAGGCGATGTCGCAACCGCTGCTGACATGTCAGAGCGGGTTCCGGCGGCAAAGCCCGGAGCGCGCGGAATGAATGTCAAGGAGACTTCATTCTTCGGAATCCGCGGTGGAGGCAAGCGCGTCTGTTTTGTCGTGGACATGTCAGGATCGATGGCCGGGCAGAAGTTCGATCGATTGAAGCAGGAACTCTCGCAGTCCATCCAAGGATTCGACGAAAATCAACTCTTCGCCGTGGTGTTTTTCGACGGCGCTGCCCATGTGGTCGATCAACAGTGGATGCGGGTGAAGCAGGATGGCGCCCGCGCTCTGCAGTTGATTGCACAGCAAGGCATGGGCGGTGGCACCGATCCAACGGCCGCATTCGCCTTCGCGTTCCAAACCTTGAGTCCGTTGCCCGACTGCATGTACTTCATGACCGATGGGCAGATCCCGCCCAATATCCCAGACCTTCTCAACTCGCTCAATGTTGGGAAGGAACGAACAGTCATCCACGCAATCAATTTCGGTGAAACCGCATCGGAGGCAATCATGCGAAAGGTCGCGCAAGAACACGGCGGCAGTTACAGCTTTATCCAACCTTGACGGAGCGTCGCTCTATAGACTTGCCAAGCGCAGTGATTGAGTACGCGATCAAAGGCCGCTTGGCAATCCAGAAATCCACGAATCTTTGAAGGCGGGAAGTGGCGCAACTGTCACACCCAAGCAATAGTTGAATCCTGCGGCGACGAATGCTTCTTTCGCGACGGCGATGCTGTCAAAGGAATCGACTGCCACATCGAAGGAAATGAGATCCTCCGAGTTCTTCAGCGAATTGAGCAACGTCTGAAACTCCGGATTAGCGCGTAACTGCCCGAGATCACCAACTGGGATTCCACGATCCTCGCGTAAGGGAATTGATCGCTGCAAGTTTGTCGACTTGCCTCCACATTGTCCAACCGTGGCACACCGAGCAGCGTAGACAAAGCGATCATTCCACTGCTTCAATCGATCGCAGCTTGGCACAGAACGATTCGTCCAATCGCACACCGGATAGAGGCGGTCTTGCCAGACAACAATCACATACTGGTCGAGCGCGACCTCACGCTCAAGCGGAGTGCGCATTTTTCGATTCCGAATCTTTTCCGCGAAGGTGAGTGCCTCCTCGAGCCGCCGAATCTCCTCCCGCAACGGCCCGAGTTGCGCGTCGACATTTTCAGCGTTCGTACGCAGAGAAGCGAGTGCCTCCGCGTATTGCGCGATGAGCAGCTGCCGCCGCTCAATCTCGCCCATCATCCGAATCATCCGATACTCAGCTTCTTCGAATTCTTGGTCAGGCACTGGCGCGGGATACTGTGAGAGTTCTCCCTCCAGTTCTTCCGAGCGGATCTTCAAGTCAGCGATTTGACGAGATCGCTCAGCATCAACGACCGCAAGACTCTCATCGCCCTTTCTGCTTTGCGCGGAGAGCGCGAGAAGCGCGGAGATGAGTGCGACAAACATCATCAAACCGAACATGTCACAGATCGTGTCGAGCAGTAGCTCCAGACTGTCAACGGGTTCCTCCATCCTCCGCCTCATGAGGCACCACCAGGCGAGGCACTGCCAGCGGTCGAGCCCACCTTGCCGTCCGCATTCGGCCGCACGGCGGGGAACTCGCTCGACACAAACGATCCTTCAGGGATCAAGTCGATGCCGAGGCGAGGCCGAGATTCCTCGGGCATCTCCTCAATGAATTGCATGAGCGTGTGGAACATCGGGACACCAGACGGAGTCACGATGAGCAAAATGTACGAGGGTGTTTCCGCGCAGAGCGCTGTGTAAAGCTGGAGCGCATGCTTGCACTGCGCTGTGGGCGTGCCCGCCGCGATACGCATTGGCTCTCCACTTCCAACATCGCTCACGACAATACGCGCAGCGGATACCTCGAACACGATTGGGCGAAGGCTCTCGGCTTCATCGAGAATGAAGGTGATCTGCTTTCGTTGCTCGACGCCCTCGAGGTCAGACGCAAGTTCGTCCCGTCGAGTTGCCAGCGCGAGCAACTCACGCAACGACGCCGCCTGAGGAGCGCGGACGAGTATCTCACGGAGTTGCTCCTCCAGTTCCTTCGCGCGCGCTTCGAGCTGTCCGAGTTCCCCTGATCGAGCGAGAACCTCCAGCCGAAGCGTGGTGCGGGGCGAGAGTGGATCGGACTCGGGCCGATCGTGCGAGGCCTTCACCGCCTGCTCAAGCGCAGCAACACGGTCCCGCAACGCTCGCTCCGACTCGTCGATTGGAACCTTCGCCTCAACCATCGAACGCGCCGACTCTAGAGCGCCGGCGGTCACCTGTGTTACTTGCAACACCAAGACCATGGCGATCACCACCGCGATGCCGATCAACGAGAGCATCACATCTTGGAAAGAGAAGAAGGACACTGGAACGGTGCCGCCACCGCGCCGTCGCATCTCAAGACTCCTTCCTCGAGATTCGGACGCGCGCCACAATCACATTGGCGCAGGCGGCACGCACTTCGTCGAGAAAATGTTCGTCGGCGCGACGGACGAAGGTTTGAAAGATATAGATGATGAGCACCGCGACGAGTGCTTCGGCGGTGGTGATGAATGCAGTGTCAAGCCCTTCAAGCACTGTCTTGAGCCGCGCAGTGATCTCGCCGACATCCGCACCTGCAGCCTCCATCGCCTCACCGAACTTGCCCATGGATTGCGTCAGTCCGACAACCGTGCCGATGAATCCGAGCACTGGAATCGCCCACACAAATCCCCGCAGGATCGTGTAACCGGAGTCCATACTCGCTTCGTCTTGGTCGGCCCGCGAATTCAGAATCTCATCGACATCTGACACACGGCCAAGATTTCGCATCATGCGCAGTACGGCGCGACATCGCGCGAGGAAAATGAATCGCATCGGGTCATCGACTGATCGATCGATCGCATCAACAATCGATCCGGCAGTTGCATCAGTGAGCACAAATCCGCTGTCCTCTGGCACAAACAGGATGCGTAGCGCGAGCCGCTGTGTGCGGATCTTCAGTGCCTTGATCACCAAGAACACCATGCACCATGTTGAGAGCACGATGACTGGAATTGGAATCTGTGCGAACCCCGTCATGTACTGCCACACGAGGACGCCGATCCCATCACCCCTCATTGCATAGGCGAATCCGTACATCACGCCTGAAAGAGTCACGGTCAGAAGGAGGCAAGTCACCGAACTTGGCGTTGTGGCAGTCCCAATCGGGAGTCCAAAGCGAGCCTCCGGATCGACGCTTCCAAACTGAATCGGCTGGTACGGCGTACTCACATCGACGGTACTCATGTTCGGTTCCTTCTATAGATAAGCGCGGGCCCGAGAGGAACGCCTGAGGGAGCGGCGACGAGGCGCCCGTTCTCGACTCGAACTGGCACGATCGACCACTCCGCGCCGCGTTGCGCAAGCATGAACAAATCACTCGGTGTTCCAGAGACGCGCGCGGCACGCGGCGCGGCATCCTCCGCTCCACGGGCTCCGGCAACACCGACGGGAACAAGGGCTGAGAGTGCATCGCCGAGGCGACGGCTCTCCCGTTCGACTTCCTCACGGAGGGACGCAATGGCGGGAAACTTCGCAATCGCGACATTTGCTTCGCCACGGGGTTTCTGCCAATTGGCTGCAGCTTCGTCATACCCCGCAGCGACCCAATCGGACAAGTGTGCGTTCGACGCAGCGTCGCGACAACGATTCTGCCAGAGCGCGAGGGCTGCAGCAAGATTTCCTTGTGCGTGACCAGAATCGACGAGGGTGGCGATCGCCGATTCAAGCGCGCAGAATCGAAGGAGCGGATCCGAGCCACGGTCGCTCAGAATCTCGTCGACGAGAACAAACATCGCTGGAAGAACCTCGTGCGAAGACGCGCTCGCTAGCGAGTCTTCCGCTCGCCTCCACGCCACCGAGATTGGATTGGCGAACGCCTTTGCCTCAACCTCCGCACTCTGCACCGCGAGCATCGAACGCAGGCGCTCTGGATCGGTAGAGAGGTCAGCGAGCGTCGTCAAAGCGCGAGTCATGGGACTCTTCAGCGTCACTGACGGGTTGGCTTCCGTTGGGGGCCGGCGATAAAACCGTCGACCACCTTGGACGGGAACTTCTTCGATGCCCGCTATGTGTTCGGAAGCCAGCCCCCTCGCCACTTGTTGGGGCGACCACAGTATCGATCCTGAGTTAGGGTCGAGGTCATTGGCGAGGCGAATCAAGATTTCCCGCATCGGCGCGTCGGGATGCGCGGCGATGAATCCAAGTATCTCGGTGGCCACTCGACCCGCGACTTCCGGCGACGGTGTGACAGCGAGGTTTGATCCGAGCGCGGCTGCGAGCATCGGGCGAATCTTCGATCGCCACACCTCCATCGCCTGATACGCGTTGACGCAATCGAGAGCCGTTTCGAAGTTTCCCAATCGGTGCATCCTTGCGAGAACTGGAGAGTGTGCTTTCACGACAGCGTCGACGCGCGCGATGAACTGCTTCTCCGATGTCACCGGCGCGAGCAATCGATCGTCCGAAAGATCCGACTTCGCGGCGCGGAGCGCTTCGGCACGACTCTTTGCCTCCGCCAGTCGCTTCTCAACAAAGTCACGCTTGAGTTCAATCCGACTCGCACTCTCCTCGTGACCATCGATTTGCGCGGTGGCTTCTTGCAGGTGACGACGCTGCGTGTCGAGCACCGCAATGTATGCGCTCCAATGGCCATCATCGAGGATTTCCGTGTCGCGCCAGCCGTCTGGGAGTGGCCAATTCAGAAGTGCCGTCTCAACTGTTTCGACTGATTTCTTTGCCACCTCGAGTGCGGCAGCGTCCGCCGCCCCAATCGCGGTCACGCACTGTGCCTCGACGCGTTGCGCGGGTGAGCGATCGGCCGCCTCCGCATCCGTGATCGCAAGTGCGAGCGCTTGCTTAAGCGCGTTCAGGCGTGCGCGTGACAAGACTCCAGCGAGTTCCTTCTGCGCTGATGCGAGTAGCGCGCGAATCTCTGCGGTCCGCGTCACGCGCGCGCTCAAGACGGCGTCTGCCTCAGCAAGCATGGATGCGAGTTCGGGATTGGGTTCTGCGGCTTCATCGCGTATCTCGGCGACGAGTGGCGCCAACCGCGCGGCATCCTTCGCAGTGACGGCGTCCCGAAGTGCTGCGAGGAGCGTCGCGCGTTCTTGCTGCGCCGCGTGCAAAGAAAGCGCAATCGCACCGATTGCGATCACCACGAGTGCGCCTAGCAGCGAGGCCGCGAGGACGAGGCGATGGCGGTGCTGCGCTCTCTCCCGTGCAGTCTGTGCATATCGAAGCGCACGCTCGAGTAATCCACCCGGTGCTTCTCGGCCCGCGTCGCGGACGGTCGCGACCTGCGCCTCAACTTCAGAAACTCCGCGAGACTCGTTGAGCAGCTGTTCGAGCCGATCGACTTGAGCGTCGAACGCACATTGCGCTACTTCTTCTTCTTCGATCCTCGTGAGCCACGCGAATGCAGGAGCGACGGCTCGCTCCAGTTCCTCTGCGGGCATGCGCCCTGTCTCTTGATTCACGGTGGCCCAGGCTTGCTCCAGACGAAGCACTTCCGCGCGATCCATTCGCGCGGCCGCTTGATGAATCTCTTCCGCGAGTCTCTCATATCTCCCGCCCGCTTCTTCTCCACGAAGCGGCATCACCTTCGCGAAGAGTTCTTCTCGAAGCCCGCGGGGCACGCTCGCGACCCACTCGTGCGTCTCAAGAGCGATGAGCGCCTCGTCGATTTCCTCTCGCGTCGCCGTTCGGTGCCGCAACTCCGACATCGACCGAATCCACTCGTTCTCGAGTGCCTCAATCTGATCGAGCCAAAGGCGGTTGCGTTCATCCTCGTTCCGCAGCTTGCGAAGAATGCGCATGCGAACCTGAATCGGTTCCCGCCGCAACGCACAGAGGCGAAGTGCGTCGAGAAGCGGGCGCAATGCCTCCGCACGCATCGCGATACCCGCGAGTCGGTCGATTTCGTCGCGGCGAGGGAGTTGTGCATCAGGAATCACGGAGCCAACGACGGCTCGCCATCGCGGCGCGAGGTGCGGATCCACCAATGCGGTCTCCAACAATGCGTCAGCTTCGCGCGCAAGATCCGGAAAATCCGTGACGACGGAGGCCGCCTCGCTCACGAGGCCCTTCGCGGAGAAATCGAACGCTCGATCCATAGACCTCCGCATTTCGTCGAGTCGGCCGACGACATCGAAGCGGAGTGCCTCGAGCGCGAGCGGATCAACACCAGTCGTGCGGGTTGCTGCGTGCAATGCTTCTCGAATCGTTCGAACACTTGGGTACTGACTCATACGGATCTCCTGGACAAAGGAAGCGGTCGGTCAGCGGTTCCATGCAGCGAGTAGAAAGAAAGTCCCCGCTCCAAAGAGCGCGACTGCTGAGTAGACAAAGAGCGCGATCGAGAGTGGATGCAACCCGGGCCATCCCTCCATGCGCGAGCCATTGCTCGCAACATCGTTTCGCGACCCCCAAACGCGCGAGCTCGATGATGCGGGCACGGGAACTGGAGTTGGCGCCCTGATCGAGTTCCCCTCCCGCAATGTGTGCGATGGCCCGGGCTCAGGTGTGCGCGGGGTCTCTCTTGTCGCGATGCCTCGCGACCAGGGCACTGCGGCAGCAATCACAGGATTGACGCGTGAATTCAATCGCATCACCGCTGGCTCAACCATCGTTCCGGCGCGCCCTGCGATTGCAGCGGCCCCCTCGCCTGCACCTTGAGGTTCCTTATTGATGCGAATCTCCTTCACACCCGGTTCGCGAAGCAATCGCCCCAGCCCCGGCGCGTCGGCTCGCACAAGGCGCAATTGGCATCGAACGGTTGGCAGAACCACCAATGGTCGAGTCGAAAAGGTCGCGAGCCATCGACGGTCCACCGGTAGGAGCGCGAGAACATCGACCAAGAGATCTCGCGCATGCAGCATCTCGGGCAGCACCAGATAGATGGTCGATTGCGGCTCATCAAGGAGAGTCTGCGCAACGACTCCGGCCCATCCCTGATCAAAGCCCGCGTCTTTCCATCGATTCGACCGTTCAGCAGCATTACTTCCGTTCGGCAACGTAGGCGCGCATTCGCGCTCAGCAACCTCAGGTGTTCCAACTTCCCATGCGCCGAACTGCTTGAGCATCCAAGCAGGACCGCGCGGGTCGCGCTCCTCCTGCTCAAGGACAAGGTGATGCGCGATTCGGTTTGGGCGGCGACTCGCGTCCACTCCGTTGGGCGCGATGCGGGAGAGGACGGTGTAAGGGCGCCCCCGCACTGTCACAATGCGGTGCGCCCACTCCGTCTCGTCGACACCGATGGAGCGCGCTGCGTCGTGGTCGTAGCCACTCACATCCTGCAAACCTGATTCGAGACCGGCAGGCATGCCGCGTGTCACGATCGCGGTTGCGAAGCCGCTCTCGCCACGAAGCCCCTTCATCACTGAAGTATGCACCACTTCATAACTCATCCGAAGGTGTACTCGGGAAACATCTTTGGTTGTGCTTCGGACAGCGCGACAACGAGAGGTGCGGCAGGCCAAATCGGCTTAACATCGCGTGGGCGAATCGCGAGGCGCGCCCCACTCGTCGGAGCACTCGGTGGGCGTCCAAGTCCGCTGAACGGAACAATTCGAAAATCTGGATCGAGCGCACGGGCAGTGGCAAGGAGTTCAGGCATATACTGGGAAAGAAATCTCGCGCAGGTTGCGTGCGCTTCTCGCAGGACTGCTGAGTGAGGCACCGCGATCGATTGAGCCGCCTCGAATCCAGTGAAATCCGCAGCGATCGGTGGATCAGTCACCGATCCCCAAATGTCCCCCTTCGAGAGCGCGAGAACGATTCGGAATGGAAGGCGGTCGAATGCAGAGAGCGCACGCAGGCGACGCACTCGATTCGCGACTTCGATAAGGATGAGATCTTGGCGCTGATCAATGCTGCCCGCTCCACCGGCCGCTTGCACTGCTTCCCGTCCACCGAGTCGCTCGATGACGCGCTGATCTTGTGTGGGATCTACGACGAAGACAAGCGAACTCGACACCGAAAGATGACGGGTCACCGGTTCCTGCGGCGCGTCGCCACCGGGCAAGAAGTGTTCACCTGCATTGTCGTAGAGGCAGAGAAGATTCCGCTGACCGCCCCGGCTCAGCACGAAGAGTTGCGGCTTAGGAGCGGTCCAGTGCGCGTCACCGACTCGGAATGAGCGATACAACCGACCCGCGAGATCCGTCTTTGCGATCATCGCGGGTTTGTCCGGCGTTGATGATCGAAAGAGTGCACTCTCAAGTTCAAACGTGAGATCATTGAGAGCTGGATCAGCGTCGATGAATTCAAGCCCGTCAACAACCAACCCGCTGCGCAGACTGAAACTCGCCGCTGCAAGCATGACCGACTTCCCCGACGCGGGAGCACCGACGATGGAGACGATCGCCTGCGGAAGTTCAAGCGCCGCGGGTGGGATTTCGAGGTGACAACGCATACACGCCATGCGTGTCGCAGCGGCGCCGAACGGATCAATCGCGCAACCCCGCGCGTCGAAGCGACTCGGGAGAAAGCGCATGGGGGCGGTTTCCCCCAGAACCGGATCCGCTTGAAGCGCGGAATGTTCTGCAATGAACCGCACCTGCGCTGGCGGAAACTCAGCCCAACAATGCGGGCAAGTCACGGATGAAAGGAATGAGCGTGTAGCCATGGGAAGGTAGAGTGCTTACTTCTGAAGCGGATAGCGCGCCTCAAGATCAGGTGGAACGCCGATTGAATGAACACCGAGCGAGCGCGCTCGTCGGATATTGACGAAGAGTAGTTGCCTAGACAGCCTTCTCAACAGGTCTGCTGCCTCAGGCCGCCACGATCCATCCGGCAATTGCAAGTTGCCTTGCGCCTCTAGCGCGTTCCACTCCGCAAGTACCGCGCTCGCGCCGACCACCCCTTGCTCCACCGCAGCAACCCCCGCTTCACAGGCCGACTCGAACTGATGAAGAGCCGACTGCTTCCGAGTGAAGCGAAACCCTGTTCTCAATTCCTCGAAGTACTTTTCAAACCGCGTTGTGGGATCATCGGTCACAACGTGGCCCAACATCGTCGTTTCGATGCAAAGGATCGGTCCACCCACGATTTGTGCCGCGACGATCGCATGTCCCGGCAAAATGATCACATGAGTCTCGAATCCGATTGCCTCCAGAAAACTCGAAAGAAGCACCGCCCCATCGAGGCAATTGGCGTTGCGATCGAAGAGGGCCTCATGCACAGGGCGAACCCGCTGTGCGCTTACGAGTTCAGAGCCAATGAGATTTTGGTACCGAAGTCCACGACGGACGAGTTCCTTCCAAATCAGATACACGGAAAGTAACTGCTCGTTCGGCCCGCCTCCCGTGCCCGTCAGAGTCACCTTGGCACGGACGAGTTCCGGATCTTGGTTGATTTCATTGATGATCCGCCGAACATACGGATGCGACTCATTCACGAGCGCCGCCACCGCGAGGCCGCACGGGTATGAAATCTCAATGTCACTCGTTGGATGAATTCGTATCCGGTGCGTGACGCGGTCTTCCGTACCATCGTCGTACCGCACCACGAGCTCAAGCGGAACATCAACCGCCGCACGGAGTTGAAGGAGTCCATCGTTGATCCACGGGAACTCCAATGGCAGGTTCCCACGCGAGTCCGGTTCAGTATCAGCACTGCTTGAGACGAGTTTCGCCTTGCCGACCGGCAGCAACTCGAGCGCCCCGTGGGCACCAAACTCTGCATACACGCTGACCTTTCGCCCCGTAGGCATCGCCGTGAACGGGAGGTTGAGGACGGGGCGAGTTCCAAAAAAACTATCGATCGCCCAGCCGAGTGATGCCGCGCTAACACTTTCGATGAGCTCCTGAAACTCTTGATTCCCTACATCGGAGTCGATCAGCTTCTCCAACAACTCATTTCGGCGCTCAGGCGAAGTCGATGGGTCTGCGCCGAGGAAACGGCGATCAAACTCCGCAAGCCCCAAGATGCTCGATGCATAGACATCCGCGTTGCAGTAGCTCGGGTCAACCTCCACAATCGACGCCAATCCGCCAGCGCTCGGCGAAGGAATCGCCATCGGCTGGGGCGCGGGCGGGTTCGGCGGTGCGATGACCGGAGGCTGAGATGCGGGGGCACTCGGTTGGGGGACTGTAGGGTGTGGCGTTGCTGGCGCACTCGCTTGCGCTGAACGCTGCGATTCACCAAGTTGAACACCGTGCTCGAGCACCGCAGTGAGTTGGCTTGCGAGAATCGCCACTCGGCGACCCGCACAATTCGCTGGGTCAAGTTGCACCCCCGCGACCTCTCGCGTTGATTCAAGGAGCAGCGGTCCACCAGAGCAACCATCGCCAAAGAGCGCGCTTGATTGGAAAAAACTCGGGCTTGACGCGGGAGACTCAACGGAGGAGACGGCGCCATCAAACAAGGCGTGTGTTGCACGACCAGTCGAACCACCAGCCGAGAACACCGCGGCCTGCTGACCAAGTGCGACAACCTTTGACCCGATTCGTACATCCGATGCACGGCCAATCACAAGTGGCTCGATCCCGTGCGACTCAATGAGCGGACGGAACATGTTGATGTCTGTCGCGACGAGCAGGTAATCGGGCGCATCGCGTAGGGCTGACTTCGCGGCATCGCTCTCTGAAAAAAATCTCGGGTCCACGAGGAAGTACCGCGTTCCAATTCCCGCGAGGCGCAGCGTGTCCGCGCCGGTCTCCGGATCGCGGAAAGTCGCGGCGACCTCTGAGGAACGCGCGATCACGTCGAGCGTGGAGACCAACCAAAGTTTGTGATTCGACTCGACGAGAAATGCGGATCCAGTGCCCGAGGAAGTCGAGAGCGACGCGACGGCGCTTTGCGCGCGAGACCAATCGATGCCCCGATCCGGCAGGAGCATGACGCGATACACAAGAATGCCGGCGATGACGATCACCGTCACGGCAATGATCCCGATGCCGAGCGCGAAGATGGAACGGCTGCCGCCCGCCCTCGAGTTCGCTTCAGTTGCGGCAAGCTTGGCGCGCATGGAGTTGATTTCGAACGCCGCGACTCTTGCAGGATCCGCCGGTTTCTCTGTGCGACCAACTGTGAACTCAGCACCCGAGCCAATTCGTGGATCGGAGGTGGGTGCTCGCGCTACTATCGAGGATGCTCGAGCAGTTGGAACACTCGAGGAGGCGCGCGCCGGCTGAACGGGCGGAGGACCACCAGCCCCGTCATTGAGCGCGCCGCATGAGCGGCACATGACTGGCTTCCCCGCGAGCGCGCGCGCAGCCAGATACTCGCGGCCACAGACGTGGCACTTGGGCTTCATTTAGCCGAGTCCTCACTTTTCATGGATTTCATCGCGTGCCCCCCTCTGGCTTTTCGCACTTCTCCTTCGCTCTCCGAAGATCATCACGGAAAGTCTCATTGTTAACGGTGAATAGATGCATCGCCCAAGTTTGGAAGTCCAAGCGGAGATACTCCGACGACCATTTTTCGATCCGCGACTTGAGTTGGGCTTGCAACGATGCACCGACTTTATCACGGGGGACAAATCTATTGACCAGTTCGAACAGGTCTCTGATCTCAGAGATCGTCGCGAGAATCTTGTGCCATTCGCAACTCACTCGTGCGTCCTCACCCCTGGGCAGGTCCCGACGATTCTGGGGGGCGCGCCCTCCGAACTTTCCATTTTTCCACGAGTCATACAACGTGTGAAGCAGCAAATCAACTTCATTCAACCTGCCAGTCAGCATCTCGAGCACCTCCGCAGGGGGCGCCTTTGAAGCCTTCTGTGGACCGCCTTCACATTTTTGGAGATCACCTTTGAGTCCGGCTTGCAATTGATTGCATTGCACTCCCGCTTGCTCTAGTTTTTCTTTGAGCACCGCCGGCTCTTCGCAGTCCTTCGTCCCATTCTTGTTAATGTCTGCGTCCTTGCAAGCGCATTCCCCAACCTCTTCGGCATCTTCATTGCAATCGTTGTCTATGCCGGCATCTGTACAGGTCTCCTTCGCTCCGGGGTAAATCTTTGGATCCTTATCATCGCAGTCACCGCCCTTGTCGACAAATCGCGGCCGGACTTCCTTTCCAACCGCCAGCGTCTGCGGATTATCATTACTCCCAAACCCGTCACGATCTCCATCGAAGTACACCTGCACCTTTCCGGATGCCGGTTCAACGGGGCTCGTGAGCGTCGAGGGAAGTGCGGGAGACGGCGAAGGTAGTCCACCGCTGGGCGTCGAAGACGATGACCCATTCGTCGGATCGGCTGAAGGCGGCGCGGCTTCTGTTGGCGCTGCAGCTGGGGGCGGATCGGGCGTGATTGGAGGACTCGGCGTGGTGACGAGTAGTTCCGTGGCTGAAGGTTCCACCACTGGTGGCGCGATGCTCGTGCCGCTTGCCGCACTCCACGCATCCACTTGTCCGACATTCACCGCTGCGGGCTGGATAGTCGTCGGCCTCGTCGAACGGAAGTAGGTCGCCGCACCGACGACGAGCAGCATGGTGGAACACCCCGCCGCAATCATCGATCCCACCATGACGCGCTTCTGCCGCGTGCTCATGGGGGGACCAACACCCGCAGCGCTGGTCGTCCTTATGACGGGCCCGCGCCGGCTTTCCGCATCGAATCCACTCGACTCCAGTTCGACCATCGGACTCGGACGCATCCGCGAACTTGGAACCCAGTGTGCTCCGCCGCTTGACGCGCGAAACTTCGCGAACTCCGTCTCGCGAAGGTGCCATGCTTCGGCCGCAGTTGGTCGCACGACGCTGCGTGCACCATGCGTTGAGGCGCCAGGCAGCATCGTGCAAATGTCAACAGGTGCGGAGAGCGAATTGATTCCAATGCCCCAACGGCATCGCGCACGATCGGTTGCGTCGAGCGTGGCGACAAATCGGAGCAGCGCAGGCGCAGTGGACTCGGGCAAAATCGCGACGGAACCCGATCGCAGAGCGTGCATCCACGCATCAAGCAAATGAAGCAATTCTGTATCACGCGGGTCTGGTGAAGGATCCGGCCCAACCGGCCAATCGACGCCCGACGCCGCTCGCGCACGGGCATCTCGCCAGAATGAGACATCATTCGCTAGAAGTGAGAGTGCCCCGAAACGAGTTTCGTAAGTCCGCGCATCGACGACGAGTGTCACGACCTCGACGGTTGGGCGACCCCCGTCATCTGTTCCTGCGGGCAACATTCGCGAGACCGCGACGCGCCCAGACCTGAGCATGCGGGCGGTCATCGAAGCATGTGTCTCTATGCGCGCAATCGCGTCTTGGGTTGAGATCTCGCCGAACAGGAACTGCTCCAACTCACCCTTCTCGTCGGCGCGAATACCCGCGGACTCCGCAACCGTGCCGTATCCGCTCTTGGAACCGAAGACATGAATGTCGACTCGTGCCATCGCGTACCCTTCTAGGCGACGATTCGCCCAACCAATCACTCATCCGCTAACGAATCGTTCCGAGGCACCAAAGCGTAAACATTGTCACAGCGATGAAGAGCAGGGCAACCGCCGTGGAAAAAATGATCCACGCCGTTGTCCCTCGCTTCGCTTCAAACTCCGCCGTCGTTTCCTCGAGGCGTTCCGCCTCTCTTCGTACGCGCTTCGCCTCAGAAACTCGAGCGCGGTCTCCTGCAACCGCCATGCCATCACAGCAATAACGCAGCGGTTCCACCACATTCTCGGGTGCGGCAGCAACCATTGGGACGCTCTTCCCCAACGAATTCTGCGCGGTGCGTACGGCGGCCGACGCGAACACGCTCGTTCTATCCAGGCTTCGGAAGAGTTGCTTGAAGTGCTTGAGCGCAAACTTGCGCACACCGCCGGCCTCGCGAATCAATGCCTTATTGAGATCACACTTCGTGAAGACGATGCCTATCGGAACTTCGGAGCCGCCTGGGCTCTCACGGATACGCGCTGCGGCCTGCGTGAGCCCATAGGTATCCTCTTGCGCCTCCTCCCCACCCGCGGCGACGACGGCAGGGTCAATGAGAAAAATCGCGGCGATCGCTCGATCGATTGCCTCGGCCAACTCGAGCGCATCCGGATCTGTTGAATCCCCCATAAACACTTTTCGAAAGACTTCACCGGGGTAATCTAGTGCAGTGAGCTTGAACTCACGACCACCGTAATCGATGAAGAGTTCGGCGTAACTATTCCCAATTGTCGCTGCGGGCCAGCGCCCCGCTCGCAGTTCCTCTGCAATCCGCATGAATTGCAGGTGCGCCGCTCCACTCGACGCGCGGCAACTCATCTTCGTCACCACGCCGGAGGCCGGCACATTCTTCGGGGGCAGCACGCCATCGTAGAGTTTGCAACCTTGCCAAAGTGCCTCATAGAGACGCGCGAGAAAGATGGTCTTTCCCGCACGGCGCCGACCGATCACAACAATGCGGTCGCGCACACGCGGGCAAGATGGCGCCGTGCCCGCCACCGCAGCAGGCACAACACCACGCGGTTCGATAGGCGCAACGCCAGGTAACGGCGGGGGCGGCGGAAAATCTTCATGCATGGCGGGAGTCTCTTCAATCACGGCAAACTTGGACGATCTTGTGCCGCAGCGACCAAGATACCACGAGTCCCCCCATCTATCCGAGTGGATATGCCACGGGGCTTGTGGAAACCCGAAAATGCCGGGGGAGGAATCGCGGCATCTCAACGGGCTCTCAATACCCGCGCCCTATCGGGATTCAATGCGCAGCCTCCATCACCCCGCTGCCGCCATTTGCTCCCGACTCCCTCTCAATCACCCATTCTCGCCGTACGACTACCTCCATGCTCGTCTGGCACGACCATCTCGTTCGAGAGAGGAAGATTGCCCCCCAACACGAACGAGCGTCAGGAGCGAACTGATGGTGCCGGCAACTTCTGAACAGCCGAGCTGCAGTACAGCCCTTTGCGAGACGTACGATGCTAGAACACAATCGGCCGTTCGAGGAATTCGGAACGGACTCACGCCAAGCGGCGAGGTTTCGCCGGAACACTGCTCGGACACGCAACGATTGTTGCCCAACAAGGGTACGATTGTCGACCTACCTGCTCACTTGGAATCCCGCGAAGTGGAAGTTCGTCGATTGGCCACAGGCGCTCATCGACATGCGGGAGTTAGGTTTTTATGTCCGAGCATGGTCTTGCAAAAACTCTGCCGTCGTCGCAGGAGACACCATGCTGCTCGTGAAAACTGGGAAAGGACTCCGCGGGATTATGGCTTCTGGAGTCGCGCTCTCCCCGTCACATGAAGCCCGGCATTGGAATTCAGAAAGCGAGAGCACGACCACACGCTTCGTTCAGGTCCGCTTCGAGCGACTCGCTGACTACACGAAGGGCGAGATTCTGCGCATTCACAATCAAGAAGACTTAGGATTCAATCCACAATCGTCCGGTTGCAGACTGCCTGAAGGACGCGCGAGTGCATTACTTGCTCGGTTCCATGCGTACATCGCGGCGCCAACTCCCGTCGCGGAGGACATCCAACTGCAAACGCGCGCCAAGCGCGCTTCCATTTCTCTGAGCCTGCGATACTCAGTCTTCGAGCGCGATGCGTACACCTGCAGATATTGCGGTCGTTCCGCCCCCGAAGTCATCCTGCATGTCGATCATGTCATTACCCAAGTAGAGTGGCGGGAGCAATTCACTGACCTCCTCTCGCCGCAGATTGTGAATGGAGTGAACCTGCAGGGCGTGAACGATCCCTTGAATCTGCGCACGAGTTGCGCGGACTGCAACCTCGGTAAGGGGCGGCGCAGCGGGACGCTTTCGTTGAGTTAAGTACCCACGCGCACAGCCCCTCCTACCTTCTCTTGCCTTCTCTACTCTCTTCCTTCTGCCTCCTGCCTTCCCAGAGGGATTTGGTATCGGCCCGAAGGGACGATCCAGATTCTCTGGGGGTGCGTGAGTGGTCGACGAGGCGGCGCGAGCGGTCGTTGCGACCGAACGCGACCGTTGAGGAGGCCGCTCACACGCGCGCAGTGCACGCACCCCAAGGCGCGTGCACTGCGCCTCACGCAACGAAACAGCCCCAGCAAAGCCGGGGCTGTTTCATTGAGTGACCCCAGAGGGATTTGAACCCTCGTTACCTCCGTGAAAGGGAGGTGTCCTAGACCGGGCTAGACGATGGGGCCGCGAAGGGCGAGGATGATACAGACCTCTGACCGAAAGTCGAATACAGCCGGTCGCAATTCTGCCAAATCTTCTCGCTGACCTCCGTTTCTGCTCGCCTTCCGTACCTCCCTCTCACGCCTACTCGATGCGTCGCCCCCTTGTGCTTTGCCCGCTCGCCGTCGAAGCCGCTGCATTTGCTCGGTTTGGGAAAACGCGCGTCGAGCAGATTGGTGGCGGTGCAGCAGCGGTTGAACGGGCGTTCCTTCGGCTTCGTGGCGAAAACTGCCCGAGCTTCGTCCTGCTCTTTGGCCTTGCTGGCGCGCTCGATCCCTCTTTCGCGACGGGGGCCGCGTTTGTCATCGGATCCGTGCACAGCGACTCGCTGCCGCATGCGCCGACGCTCCATGCGCCTCTATTGAATTCGCGATGTCTTCCGACCCCACCTACCGCTCGCATTATCGAATGCCCGGCACCAGTGGCAACCGTAAGTGAAAAGGCGGCGCTCGCAGCAGCGACCAACGGGCAACTCGTCGACATGGAGTCGTACACCTTCGCAACGTGTGCGTCACAGTTAGGCATCCCGTGGGCGATCGTCCGCGCGGTCAGCGACAGTGCGCGTGAGGCGCTGCCGTGTGAAGTACTCTCCTTCATCGATGGTCAAGGCAACACTCGTGTCCTACGCGTTCTCTCTGCCCTCGTTCGAAGACCCCAACTTCTTCCACAACTCCTCGCACTTCACCACGCAAGCAAGCACGCACTTCGAGAAGGCGCGTTTCTCGCCGACGCCATCTGCTGCGCGCAAGAGGTCGAACCATGAATGAAACGACGCTTCTCTTTGGCGGCTCATTCGATCCACCGCACGCTCGCCATGCGTCACTCCTGTCGAGTGCGATGCAAGCAGTCGGCGCGACGCGGGCGATTGTCATTCCTGCACGGCTGAACCCGCTCAAGCGGACAACGCCTCCAACGGCTGGGGCGTTGCGATTCGAAATGTGCAAGCTCGCATTCGAAGATCCCACCGCTGCAATCCGCGTGCATGATGTTGAACTCAAGCGTGAAGGCGCGAGTTACACCGTGGAAACGGTCGAATCACTCTTGCGACGCGGGCTGTGCAAGCAAGGCTCCATGCGATTGATTGTCGGATCGGACGCGATGCGGTCGTTCACCCGTTGGCATCGGTTTAGCGACTTACTGCGACTCGCCACTCCCGCAGTCATCGCGCGCCCTCCGGACACGCTCGACTCGATAGGCGCTTTCTTGCGGGAGTTTGCCGTCGAAACCGGATTCGCCGATGCACCATCATGGCTCCTGCCGCTCGCGCCGGTCGAACTCTCGTCGACGGAGATTCGCGCGACAATCGCGCGTGGAGAGCGACCAGAGGGCGTTTGCGAAGGCGTTCTTGGCGTCATTGCGCGGGAAAAACTCTACGCCGCCGAATGAGGCAATTCGCGCGACGGCGACCTACACTCTCGCCCCTCGCTTGCTGCTCCGATCCTCATCCATCTGTGAATCCGCATGACTGCACCAGCGCCCGTTTCTCGCGTCTCCTTCGTCAGCCTCGGCTGCCCTAAGAATCTCGTCGATAGCGAGAAGATGCTCGGGGTACTCAAGGGTTCAGGATTTGAACTCGTCAGCGAGGACGCGCATCCGGATGCGATCGTCGTGAACACCTGCGGGTTTCTCGAAGCAAGCAAGGATGAATCGCTTGAAGTTATTCACGATGCTATCGCGCGCAAAGCTCGCGGCGAAATCAAGCGCGTCATCGTTGCGGGCTGCCTCGTGCAACGGCATCGCGCGAAACTGCTGGATTGGGCTCCTGGCATCGATGCGATGGTCGGCGTGTTTGACCGAGATCACATCGTCGAAGCCGTCGCGGGCGAGTCTCGCGCACAAGTTGCGGAGAAGGCGCCGAAGTATTGGATCGCGGCCAACGCACTCACCGCGGCGAGCGAGCGAGGCGTTTCGACCGTTGGACTCACTGTCAACGGGGCGGATGGCAAGGGCGTTGGTTACTTTGAAGATGATTCCGACCGTGTGCGCCTCACGCCTCGTCATTGGGCGTATCTGCGCATGTCCGAAGGTTGCAATCAGCGCTGCGCGTTCTGCACGATCCCCTCGATCCGCGGAAAAATGCGATCGAAACCGCTCGATCGCATTGCCGCCGAAGCGCGCGGGCTGATGGCGAGTGGCGCCTTTGAATTGAATCTCATTGGACAAGACACGACGAGTTACGGCATGGATATTGGCGAAGCCAGCGGATTGCCTGGACTCTTGAAGACGGTCGATGGCGTGGCGCGTGAGTTTGGCGGCGGTTGGATGCGATTGATGTATGCGTATCCGTCGAAGTTTGATGATGCGTCGATCGACGCACTCGCGAGATACGACAACATCGTGAAGTACATCGACATGCCGCTGCAACACGCGAGTGACGCGATGCTCGCGTCGATGCGTCGGCATACCACTCGTGCGCACACGGAGGCGCTGCTGGAGAAGTTGCGCGAGCGCGTCGCGGGTATCGCCATTCGCACGACCTTTATCGTTGGGCATCCTGGCGAAACCGAAGATGACTTCGAACAACTGCTCGAATTCATCAACGAACAGCAGTTCGACATGATGGGAGTCTTCCGATACTCCGCCGAAGAGGGCACGCCGTCGGGGACGATGGAAAAGGATCCGACACTTGCTGTCCCGGATGCGGTCAAGCGCGAGCGCGAAGAGCGCATCATGCTCCTCCAACAGGAGATCGCCTACGACAATGCCAAGTTGCAGGCGAAATCCAAGGCGCAGTTTGATGTGCTCATCGAGGCACCGAGCCCGAGCAAGCTCAAGAGCAAGGCGACGACCGGCGTTGGCAAAGGCGGCGCCCTTTACACCGCTCGGGCCTATTTTCAGGCGCCGTCGATTGATTCCACGACCTTCGTGCAATCGAACCAACCGCGCAGCGCTGGCGAATTGGTGCGATGCACGATTGTGGATGCCAATGGCTACGACCTCATCGCCGTGCCGACCGAGGAACTCGAGAAGAAGATCTCGCTTCCGATCATGCATCGACACTGAGCGTGCGCTTGAAGTAAGCCTCGCGTCGGTCAATCGCCGAAAGTATCCATCGCATGCAAAGCAAGGAAGCCGAAGATTTCGTTCGCCCGCTCCTTTGGATCGGATTCGACGGGCGCACTCCGACCGACGACGTGCGCGCGCTCATAGAGGCTGGCGTCTCAGGAGTCATTCTTTTCGCGCGAAACATCGGCACGCCAACGGAGTGCCGCGCGCTCATCCGCGAACTGCGCGCATGCACTCGCAACCGGTTGCTCCTCAGCGTCGATCAAGAGGGAGGGCGGGTCGCAAGGCTCGTGGAGGGATTCGATCAGTTCCCGCCTCTGCGAGCACTCGGCGCGCTCGATATCGAGGCCGTACGCGCGATCGGTTCGAAGCTGGGCGCGCAGGTGCGCGATGCGGGGTTTGATATCAATCTCGCGCCGGTGCTTGATGTCGATTCGAATCCACTGAACCCTGTGATCGGAGATCGCTCATTTTCCCGCGACGCCCGTGTTGTCGCGACTCTGGGCGCCGCAATGACCCTCGGACTTCAAGAGCATGTCGCAGCGTGCGGGAAGCACTTTCCAGGTCATGGCGATACGGACAAAGACTCGCACTTCGACCTCCCCCGCCTCGCGCACGCGCGAGAACGCCTTGATGCCGTCGAACTCCTTCCCTTTCGCGCAGCGATCGCGGCAGGGATCGAGTGCGTCATGACCACGCATGTTGTGTTCGATGCGATTGATCCGGGTGTGCCCGCGACCATGAGCGCGAGGTCCATTGAAGGACTTTTGCGCGGAGAACTTCGTTTCGATGGCGTCGTCGTCTCCGATGATCTCGAGATGAAAGCCATCGCCGATCACTTCGGCGTCGGCGCGGCAGCCGTGAAGGCCGTACGCGCTGGCGTCGATGCCCTGCTCGTCTGTCACTCTGCGCAGCGCCAACAGGAGGCAATCGAGTCTCTCGCGAAGGCCGTCGTTGACGGAACGCTGCCCATCGCACGCGTCGAATCCGCCCGCCTGCGATTGCAGCGGCTCGCCCACCGCCGCTGCGCCCCCTGATCCGCCGACGCGGCTCTGCGCTACTATCGTTGGTCTTTCCTGTTCTGTGACCTCGGACCGCCGCGCTTGGCGCAAGATCATTTCCTCCCGTGCAAATTCGCAACGTCTGCATCATCGCCCCCATCGACCACGGGAAGTCCACGCTCGCGGATCGTCTCCTCCAAGCAACGCACGCGGTTTCTGCCCGCGAAGCACGCGCGCAACTCCTCGATTCGATGGATCTAGAACGCGAGCGAGGCATCACGATCAAGGCGTCGGCCGTTTCGGTGAAGCATACCTACAAGGGCGAAGAGTTCGAACTGAACTTCATCGACACCCCGGGGCATGTCGACTTCACCTACGAAGTCTCGCGCGCACTCAAAGCGTGCGAAGGCGCGATTCTGGTCGTCGACTCGACGCAGGGCGTCCAAGCACAGACGGTCGCGAACTGCTACCTCGCGGTCGAGGCCAACCTCACCATCATTCCGGTCATCAACAAGATCGATCTGCCTGCCGCGTCGCCTGATGAAGTCGCGATGGAGATCGAACAGGTCTTCGGATTCCCAGCCGAAGATTGCCTATTGGTTTCCGCCAAGAGCGGCCGAGGCATCAGCGAACTCCTCGATCGGATCTGCGAGCGGTTTCCCGCGCCTAAACCCGCAACGACCAAGCGGCTGCGCGCGTTGGTCTTTGACGCGAAGTACGACGAGTATCGAGGCGTCGTGATGTACCTCAGAATCTTCGACGGCAGCCTGAAGCAAGGCGACAAGATTCGCATGATGGGTACTGGCCGCACCTTTTCGATCACCGAGATGCTGCGGTACACGCCGTTTCCGGTAAAAACCAAGCAACTCGAATTCGCGCAGGTCGGTTCGGCCTGCGCGGGCATGAAGACGCTCGGCGATGTGCGCGTGGGTGACACGATCACGCTCGACAACGACCCTGCAGAGATCGCACTCGAGGGCTACGAAGAACCCAAGCAAATGGTCTTCTGTGACTTCTATCCGTCAAGCGCGGATGAAGCAGGCAAGAAGAGCGACTTCGAGCAACTGCGCGAGGCCATCGAGAAGCTGCATCTCAACGATGCGAGTTTCACCTTCGAAACACAGCATTCCGAAGCGCTCGGGTTCGGGTTCCGCTGCGGATTCCTCGGCCTGCTGCACATGGACATCGTCCAAGAGCGCTTGGAGCGAGAAGGGAATGTGGCGATCGTCCAAACTGCGCCGACCGTTTCGTACATGGTGGATCTCAGTGATGGCACTTCGATCGAGATTCATAATCCTGCTGATCTCCCCGATGGCTCCGTGATTCAGGCGATTCGCGAGCCGATCGTGAAGATCGACATCATCTGCCCAAGCGAAAACATCGGAGACCTCATGCGACTCTCAGAGTCGCGCCGAGGCATTTTCCAAGCGCACGAGATGATCAGCGAATCACGGCAGATTCTCCGATATGAGATTCCGCTGGCGGAGATCATTTACGACTTCTACGACAAACTCAAGAGCGTCACGCGCGGCTACGGCACGATGGACTACCACATCACCTGCTACCGCGAAGACCGACTTGTCAAAGTCTCGATCCTCGTGAACGGAGATGTCGTGGAAGCGCTCTCACTGATTTGTCACCGCGACAACGCAGAGCAGCGCGCTCGCGTGATTTTGTCGAAACTGAAAGATCAAATCGAACGCCATCAGTTTGAAATCCCGCTGCAAGCCGCGATTGGTGGCAAGATCATCGCGCGCGAATCGATCAAATCGATGCGCAAAAATGTCACCGCGAAGTGCTACGGCGGCGATATC
>SXGR01177058.1_pt1 | contig 91896 bp, 83 predicted proteins | sample 3174711 | NCBI WGS metagenome assembly SXGR01 (sample SAMN11356860, study PRJNA531348) | freshwater metagenome | isolation source: freshwater sample F1-60 | place: China: Fuxian Lake, Yuxi | collected 2017-12-25 | reverse complement strand
TGCTTTCAACGCCGCGCGGCAAAAAGTCATTACAGCAGGTGGTGCCCAGCCATTTGCCAGAGATTTCCGCCTGCACCACGCGCCCGCGATCGATTGCGCCAAAGTCCGACCACGGCAGACCAACACCAACACCAACACCCACACCAGATGTGACTAAACCAGTAGTTGTTAATGGATCTTCAGAGATGGTTAGTGGTTGGAGTATGTATGTAGGAATGACCCCAGTGTTGAGTCTTATAACAACAGATAATGTTGGAGTTACTAAAGTCTCTATCTCCTTGGTGGCAAATACTGCCGCTGTTGGAATTTTCCCAGCAGTCTTGCATAGCGGTACCAAAGTCAATGGTGTGTGGCGTGTAAATCTAAACTTCTCAGGCTCTACCTATGTTGGAAATTGGAAGATCTATGCCATAGCTGAGGATGCCGCTGGTAATATCTCAACCCAGGTGTTACTGCGTGAAGTACCAGTCCAATCTGCGCCTCAGCCAACACCAACACCAACTCCCACACCAACTCCCACACCAACTCCCACACCAAGTATTGATACTCAAAAGCCAGTAATTATCAGTGGTACAACGACACCTCAAAGCCTTGAGGTCTGCCAAACTGTTAGAGATATCTCTGTTAAGGCATCGGATAATGTCGGTGTAGATACTGTGAATCTGCGTATTCACAACGCGAGTGGATCACAGGTGTATACAACTTTTATGTATAAAACAGCGGGCACCCCTCAATCTGGCACTTGGACAAATGATTGGGCAGTACCTTGTGCTGCAGCGCTTGGTAAGTATCGTGTTGAGGTGCAGGTGATTGATGCTGCGAAGAACTCGACGGGATGGATTGAGCTACCTAGTTTTGTAGTCGTAACCTCAACCGTTCTGGATAAGACCGCCCCCGTATTTATCTCTGGCTCTATCTCACCGGGCCCAATAACAGTCGGTCAGACAATTCCTGAGATGTTGGCACGATATAGCGATGATGTTGGGCTCTCACGGGTGGTCTTCACAATCACTGATCCACGAGGATGGACGGTAACAACTGTCGATGGAATGCGCTCATCTGGAACCAAGACCGATGGAAGTTATAAGAATGATTGGGCCATTCCAAAGACAGCTCTATCAGGACGCTACACAATATATGTCGATGCGATCGATGAATGGCAGAAGAAGGCGGGGATGAGGATCCTTGGCACAATTGATATCAATCCTTTACCTGTAGCAACACCAACTCCTACACCAACTCCAATCGCAGGAGATGCAGCCATGGTTGTCACTCCGTACTACACGACATCAAGCAGAAGAAATGGGATCCTCCTTCCAATCACTGGTTTGAAATTAAAGGCGAAGAGTTCAACATGGTTTGTGACTTCAACTCTCTTTGCAAATGGAAATAACTCAGGGTTGCGCTCATTAGGCCACCTATTGGAGGTATCAACGCTGACCCCAGCTATCTGCTCGGTGACCGGAGTTGAAACCTGGGATAGAGGCAGTATCTACACTCGAGCCACAGTTAATGCACTCAGTGCCGGTACCTGCAGCGTCATCTGGAGATTTACTGGCTTCACGGGAAGAGCACCAACATCTACGACGATGAACCTCATAGTAAATCCATAACCCAGATCAATATTTTATGCACAAAGCCATAACTTGCCTTCTCACGTTAGCGCTCGTAGCCCTGACACCTGCGCATGCAGCCACAGTTAAGGCCGGTGCAAAGTGTTCAAAGGCTGGATCAAGTGCAACGGTCTCTGGCAAGAAGTTCACCTGTATTAAAACTGGCTCAAAGTTGATCTGGAATAAGGGTGTGGCGATTAAGCCGGCTAGTGATATCAAGATTGGTATGTGCCCGCCCAAAGCGGCGGCCGATAAAAACCCTGGCCTGACACAACTTCGCGCCAATGCATTACTTACTATGAGTGAGGCAGATGCAGAGGATTGTTCGATGAAGATCGGTTGGGGCTTTCGTGTTGGCCAGCGAGATGAAGAGCTCTTTATGCTCACAAAGGATTATCGACTCGACCGTGTGACGGTCACCGTGATGAAGGGCGTAGTCACCAAAGTCGATATCGGCTGAGTTAAATCAAGCCCTTATCCAAGCCTTTGAGGACATCTTGTGCCCGCTCTTTCAACTCAGGCAGATCCGAAAGGCGTTTGAGACCAAATAACGTCTGACTCATTCGGTGGTTCTTTGCAAAGGCCTCTTTGTGGCGATCGAGAAAATCCCAATAGAGAGTGGTGAAGGGACAGGCCCTCTCACCGACACGCAGTTTGGGGTTGTAGGCACAGCCCTTGCAGTAGTTGGACATACGAGAGATATAGGCACCACCTGCGGCATAGGGCTTTGTCATCATCTGTCCGCCATCGGCGTGCACACCCATACCGATGATGTTGGGAACCATGACCCATTCAGATGCATCGATGAATACTTCACGCATCCAATCAAGGAATGCCTGGGGATTGGTGCCAGTGATGAGTGCCAGGTTAGAGAGAAGCATCAGACGTGGGATGTGGTGCACCCATGCGCGCTCTGTGATATCGGTGACCGTGGCCTTGATGCAGTTCATCTGCGTCTTGCCGGGATCTGAAAACAGTGGCAGAAGGGCTCGTGTCGCCTTGAGCTGGTTGTTATCGCGATAGTCAGGGCCTAAGAACCAGTACATTCCGTTGACATACTCTCGCCATCCGATGAGTTGGCGGATAAAGCCCTCGGCAGATTCGATCGGGACATCACCCTTTGCAAAGGCTTTGCCGGCCGCACTGACAACCTCGGATGGATGCAGCAGATTGTTGTTGATGTAGGGCGAGAGCAGTGAGTGATGCAACGCCCAGTTATCGGTCGTCATCGCATCCTCAAGGGGGCCAAACTCGCCAAAGTGATTGTCAAAGAAGTTCTTCATCTGCGCCAGGGCCGCTTTGCGCGTTGTGCCCCAGTTCTTCGTTGGAGTATGACCGAGCTCTTTGGCTACCTCTGAATCGATCTCATCGCGTGTGTGCTCAAGGTATTTGGGACCCACATACTTCTTTGGCGGTGGCAGACGGTTCTCTTTATCAAAGTTCCAGGCACCACCGGTTGGCTTACCTGCCTCAACCAAGATTCCAAGGCGCACACGCTGTGCCCGGTAGAAGCTCTCCATCAGGAAGCTCTTCTGTCCACCTGCCCACTGGGTAAAGAGCGGCCGTGGCGTTAAGAAGAAGTCGTTATCGATAAAGCTCACCCCATGTTTTTTGAGGGAGTCGAACTGTCTAAATGATGATGGCTCGGCGCAGGTAATCGGAAGTTGTTTATATTTTTTCGAGATGGTGTTGAGTCCATCGATGGTCGTTGCCGCTTTGACATACTCGACGGTGAAACCCTCATCCTCAAGGCTCTTGGCAAAGTGGCGGGCACTTGAGATGAGAAAGAAGAGCCGCTCTTTGTGCCAGTTGCGACCTGTGGTCATTCGAGCGCTCTCAACAAAGGCGATCACATCACTCTTTGGATTGGCATCTTTGAGTGCGCCAAAGTTGCGGTGCAGATGGTCAAAGGGGATATAGATGATGCGCTTCATCTGTTCTCCCGGCAGCGCTGACTACAGAACTTGACCTGATCCCAGTTTTTTGCCCACTTCTTTCGCCACTCAAAGTCAAGACCACAGCGCACACAGACCTTGGGGGCAAAGCCGTTTTTTATCTTTGCCTTTGCTGACATGGCCAAAGCCTAAGCGCAAGCTGCTCGCTGCGATATTTGAACTCGAAGCAACCTGGCAGATCTGGTCTTTGATCGCGATGACTCATCAGAGTTTCCCCCCGTTTGAGTGGGAATTTACAGGCCCAAGCCAGTACCGTCTCCTTATGAGCTCATGGCTTCATCATGTCATCCGTCGCAGAGAGATGACTGGTCTGATAGGCCTGTCCTTTGTCTTTGCCCTCTTTCCCTCTCTGGCAGTTGCAGCAGGGCCTACAGTGAAGGCGACAAGGCTGGGTCAAAAGATCATCTGGCGCGGCTACACCTACACGGTCGTTAAGTCCAAGGGCAAGTTGGTCTGGAAGCAGGGAGCAAAGGTGGCGGTAGCAACTGCCAGTGCAACACCTACTGCCAGTGCAACACCTACTGCCAGTGCAACACCTACTGCCAGTGCAACACCTACTGCCAGTGCAACACCGAGTGCCAGTGCAACACCGAGTGCCAGTGCAACACCCAGTGCTAGCACTGCTCCACTGTCCAAGGGTGTCGTCATTGCCCAGTCCTCACAGATCCTTGAGGGCGCGGTGATGCTCATAGATGCCAAAGACAATAATGGTCGTATTCAAAAGTTTGCAATTAGCCGCTATAGCGGACAGGTGCGAGTAATGAGCCGCATCTGTACCCACGCTGGATGTCTTGTCGATTTAAATGGAGCCAACCTTGGATGCGACTGCCATGGATCCCTCTTTAGCGGATTTGATGGCGCAGTTCAGCAGGGTCCGGCAAGGCTGGCATTGGTGGTCTATAAGTCTGTGGAGGAAAAGGGCGAGATCATCTTGCTCAAATGAAAGAGAGCAGTGATCAGATAGTGAGCATGAGCTTTCCCGTAGTCTTTCTCGCCTCCAGATCTCGGTGAGCTTGTTCGGCTTGGGCTAAGGGATAACATCCCCCGATTGCAACCTGCATATCACCGCGATGAAAGGCTGAGAAGACCTCATCAGCCCGGCCGAGCAGACTCCTGCGATCTGCGATGAAATCACCCAGTGATGGGCGTGTGAGGAATATCGAGCCCTTTGAGATTTTGCTTAATTCAAAGGCTGGAACGGGTCCACTGGCCGCGCCATAGACCACCATGCTTGCATGGGGCCGCAGGCAAGAGATACTTGTATCGAAGGTATCTAGGCCGACTCCGTCATAGACGACATGGGCGCCGATGCCATCAGAGATATCCATAATCAAATCCTTGAAATCCTCATATCCCAGCGCATGATCAGCCCCTGCCATCTGGGCTAACTCACGCTTGTGCGCCGTTGAGGCTGTTGCAACGACCAGCGCACCTCGGGACTTTAGATATCGTGTCAAGAGCAATCCCACACCACCTGCACCGGAGTGCACAACGGCGATTTCACCTGGCTGAATCTGATGAGAGTCATGTGCCAAATAGTGCGCAGTCATTCCCTGAACAAGCAGGGCGATGGCATCTTGATCGCTGATCTCGCGCGGAATTGGAATCAACCTCTCAGAGGCCACCACTGCATACTCTGCATATGCACCTGGAGTCATCACCCAGCCGACTCGATCACCCACTCTCAGATTATCAGGGGCATCAGCTGTTAACTCTGTGATCACTCCGACACCCTCTATGCCAGGAGTGAAGGGAAGCACCATCGGATAGCGACCGAGGCGGTGGTAGATATCGATAAAGTTCACACCGGCAGATGAGACTTTAATGAGTGCATCTCCTGAAGTGAGAAAAGGTGAGTCAACTTCACAAAGGTGAAGAACTTCAGGCCCGCCTACACGCTGTATCTGCACGGCCCTCACATCCCCGATTCTATAGGCCCACTTCAGCCCTTCTTGGGCGTTGCATCATGGGCATAGCGCATTTAGAGTTTGGATATGAGTGATGAGGCCTTAGGACTGGAGCAGGCCTACTCAGTAAAGACTCCAGAGGATAACCGGCGTCTGTATGCAAAGTGGGCCGCTACTTATGAGTCATCTTTTGTCGATGCCAAGCAGTATCGATATCCCAAAGCGATTGCCCAGGTCTTTGATGATGTAGTCCCATCAGTTACTCGCGTATTAGATATCGGAACGGGAACTGGCTTAACCGGCATGTATCTCTCGCGTCTGCGAACCGGCCTTGTCATCGATGGCATGGATATATCCCCTGAGATGTTGGCCCAGGCAAAACTTAAGACACGCGCAGATGGCAGAGTTGTCTATCGCGCCCTTTATGAAAGAGATTTAACGAAGAAGGTCCCCAATGAGAATGCGCCCTACCAAGCACTCTTTTCTTCAGGCACATTTACTCATGGACATCTGGGTCCAGAGTCCTTGCGCAACTTACTGCCTCTGCTTGAAGATGGTGGCTGGCTGGTCGTGGGGGTCAACAACGAGCACTTTGAGAGCAAGGGCTTTGCGAGCGAACTAGAGTCCCTAGTTGCTCTAGCTGGCATTGAAAGACCAGAGATCATGCGTATCGATGTCTATGAGCCAGGCAGTGTGCATTATGGGGATCAAGCCCGCGTGATCGTTACACGGCGGCAGGCTCCTATCACTTAATTATTTTTGGTACACACCCTGGACACGTGTGAATGTCTTAATTTCGGAGAGTGAGTACGAGTCCATGATTGAAACGGCCTATTTGCTCTCAACACCAGCCAATCGTAAATGGCTGATGGAGTCCTTAGCTCAAGCAGATCGTGGAGAGTTCATAGCCCTTAAGCCTCCCATCAAAGCCTCTGAGAAACCTCGGGTGATCTTGAAGCCAAAGTAGTCTCAGAATGGCTAAATGAAAAATAATTATTTTAGATTAGCCAGACTGGCTTTGATGAGTGCTTGAATTAATTGAGTATCGACGGCCCAGTCATTGGGAAGCTGAATTGTTTTCTTCAAAGCCTTGCCCTGAGTGAATTTTGGGGCAAAATCCTTGAAAACCTTTTGATCCCATGGGGCGACCAAAATATGTTGTGAGGAGGCGCTCGCTCCAAATATGTAGTGCTTATCGAGCTTGACCATGGGCTGGTTCCAAGCGATTACAAGCTCTAACTGTGGAAATTTGGTCGTGATCGTTTTGAAGATTGCTCGGATAGTCTTTGCTTGTTGAGGAGTTATTGATGTGTAAAACTGTGTTGGAGTCTTAAATCGCTTGGAGGACTCTGAGCCGCGCGAGTACATAACAAGAGCGTTGGCATGGGCCTGCGAAAATCCGTAGCTCTCTTTCAAATGTGCGATCTGTTCTGGATATTTCTTGCCTTCGAGTTTTGCCATGACCTTGAACCAATAGGCCATCTTTTCACCGTAGCGCTTTTCGATAGCCGGGAAGTGGGCTTTGCGCGATGAATCTTGTGGCACGGCCTAACTTTAGAAGATTTAACCCACGGAGCGAAGGACTGCTGTGACCTTTCCTAAGATCTGGCAAGAATCACCATCGATAGGTGTGAACTCATCGTTAGCAGGAAGCAGCCAGATATGACCACCCTTGCGAGAGAAGGTCTTGACTGTTGCCTCACCATCGATCATCGCCGCAACGATCTCGCCATTGTTGCAATCCTTTTGCGCGCGGATGACGACGTAATCACCATCGCAGATAGCTGCATCAATCATGGATTCACCCACGACTTGAAGCATAAATAAATCTCCGCTCCCTACGATCGACTCAGGTAGAGGAAAGCTCTCTTGGACCTCTTGCTCGGCGGTGATCGGTCCACCCGCTGCGATGCGACCGATGAGTGGAATCAAACGTGTCTTATCCACGGGGGCGCCATGCTCATCGGGGGTGAGCTCAAGGGCCCGGCCCTTGGCCTCATCGCGGCGGATAAAGCCCTTGGCCTCAAGGATCTCTAACTGATACTTCACCGATGCCGTGCTGGTCAGGCCAACGGCCGCACCTATCTCACGCATTGAGGGGGCATAGCCATGCTCGGCCATGCAGGACTGGATCACCCCCAGGATCTCGAACTGGCGCTGGCTCAGGGCCGCTGCCGAGGGTTTGTGTGTGCTCTCTGTGCTCTTTATTGTCATAGGGGCAAGAGTGACAGATATCTGGTGAAAATTCAAACACCTGTTCGAAAATAACTTGCCTTGTGTCAGTGCTTGGGTGTTTAATTAGGCTATTCGAACAAGTGTTCGGATACCTTCCCCAAGGTATGGACCAGAGGTTTTCTTGCAGAGTAATCGGCAGGAACCTAGGAGATTACAGATCATGAGTACTTTCGCAATCGATGCAAATGCTGTTAAAGCCAGTGTAAATCAAGGTTTTTTCGCCCCACGCAGCCCATCCATCGGGTGGACTGGCAGCCCTGGCCTTGCTCGCACCCTGGTGGTCCTCTCTCTTGCCATCGTCCTTGTTGCAGGGGCCGCGGCCACATCAGGGGCGGGAGATCAGATCGCGCCCTCCTTGGTATCGAGCAACTCCTATGAAACCGTGGTGGTGCCCTCAGGGGCCACGCTCTGGTCTGTGGCCAGTGCCTACTCTCAGGGCGATCTGCAGGCGATGGTCGAGCAGATCCGCCAGGCCAATAATCTCGCGGGCTATGAGATCGGCGCCGGGGACAGACTTCGGGTGCCCCTGCGCTAAGAGAGCTCACTTTGCGACACGCCGTTGACCCTCTCTTTACTTACTCCAGGGGAAAACCCTCCTGTAATGCTTTATAGTTGTCACTAGATGTAGGGGTCAAAGTAGATTAAACTTCCATAAGTAGTGTTTTTACGGTAGTTTAGGAAATCCCCTCTTTACATCTAAAAAGAGAAAAAGCAAGCAGGATGAAGGGAGACACGCCGAGATGATTTGCCCATTTTGCAGACACGATGACTCTCGCGTCGTTGACTCCCGTCCGGCCGAGGAGGGTACTCAGATCCGGCGCCGGCGCGAATGTCCGCAGTGCGGTCAGCGCTTTTCAACCCAAGAGGTCGCCGTCCTGAGCATCATCAAGCGCAGCGGTGCCACAGAGCCATTTAGTCGCGAGAAGGTCCTTATCGGCGTGCGCAAGGCCTGTCAGGGCCGGCCCGTTAATGAGGATGATTTGGTCCTGCTCGCCCAGCGCGTGGAGGAGGCTCTGCGCAGCACGGGACAGGCCGAGATCGAGGCCCAGGAGGTGGGCCTTGCCATCCTTGCCCCTCTTCGTGAACTCGATGAGGTGGCTTACTTACGTTACGCCTCGGTGTACCGTAACTTTGCTTCCCTGGAAGATTTCGAGGGCGAGATCGCACTCTTGCGAGCTCTACCTTCGAGTAATACAACTGCAGATAAGCCCCGTGCAGATGCAAGCAAGGAAAAAATCTCTACCAGCACTTCATCTTCCAACGCGTAAGTAACAACTAACCAAAGAAATACGGGGAATATACATGTCAGAGACGGTCATCAACCGACCAGCCAAGATCAAGGCCCACAACACAGTCAAAGGTAAGGGACTAACGATCGAACGCATCTTCACTCAAGCAGGAACTCATCCATATGATGCAGTCAAATGGGAGCGCCGCGATGTGGTGCAGAGCAACTGGAAAACCGGGGAGACTGTCTTTGAGCAGCACGGTGTCGAGTTCCCAGATACCTGGTCGATCAACGCCTCGATGATCGTGACAACTAAGTATTTCCGTGGGGCAGTAGGTGCACAAAATCGCGAATGGTCTCTCAAGCAGGTCATCGATCGCGTCGTACTCACCTATACCAAGGCCGGTAAAGAGCATGGCTACTTTGCAACTGATAATGATGCCGAGATATTCGAGCACGAGCTCACACACATGTTGCTCCACCAAATTTTTGCATATAACTCACCTGTCTGGTTCAACGTCGGCACAACATCGCCCCAGCAGGTCAGTGCCTGCTTCATCCTCTCAGTAGATGACACGATGGAGAGCATCCTTAACTGGTATCGCGAAGAGGGAATGATCTTCAAAGGCGGCTCTGGTGCAGGTCTTAACCTCTCTCGCATCCGCTCCTCAAAGGAGCTCTTGAAATCAGGGGGAACTGCATCTGGGCCAGTCTCATTCATGCGCGGGGCAGATGCCTCAGCTGGAACCATCAAATCAGGTGGTGCCACACGTCGTGCGGCCAAGATGGTCGTCCTTGATGTCGCCCACCCAGATATCGAAGAGTTTATTGAGACTAAGGTCAATGAAGAGAACAAGATCCGCGCTCTTCGCGATGCCGGCTTTGATATGGATCTTGGCGGCAAGGACATCATCTCGGTGCAGTACCAGAATGCCAACAACTCGGTTCGGGTATCGGATGAGTTCATGCGCGCAGTGCAAAAGGGTGAGCAGTTTGCTCTGAAGGCGATCGCAACTGGTGAGGTAATCGAGAGTGTGGATGCTCGGACATTGTTTACGAAGATGGCACAGGCGGCATGGGCATGCGCCGATCCAGGGATTCAATATGATGACACGATCAATGATTGGCACACCAACCCAGAGACCGGTCGCATCAATGCATCCAATCCCTGCTCTGAGTACATGTCACTTGATAACTCATCATGTAACTTGGCATCACTAAACTTGATGAAGTTCTTAAAAAGCGATGGCTCATTTGATGCAAAGACATTTGCCAAGGCATGTGAGCTCATTATTACCTCGATGGATATCTCGATCTGCTTTGCAGACTTTCCAACCGAGGCGATCGGGGATACGACTAAGGCCTATCGCCAGCTCGGAATCGGTTATGCCAACTTGGGTGCACTCCTGATGGCCTCAGGTCTTGCCTATGACTCTGAAGGTGGACGCGCACTTGCCGGGGCCATCTCATCACTGATGACAGGAGTCACTTATAAGCGCTCGGCAGAGCTGGCTGGGATCGTCGGGGCCTACGCCGGCTTTGCCCAAAATGCTCAGCCACATGCGCGCGTGATGCGCAAGCATGCCGCTGCATCTTCATCTGCAAAATCAGAGACAACCCTTGATCGAGATGTATGGAGTGAGGCCAATAAGGCCTGGGACTCATGCCTTGCAACGGGAGATAAGAACGGTTGGCGCAACGCCCAGATCTCAGTTCTAGCTCCAACAGGAACAATTGGTTTGATGATGGATTGCGACACAACTGGTATTGAGCCTGACTTCTCACTAGTTAAGTTCAAAAAGCTTGTTGGCGGCGGTTCAATGCAGATCGTCAACCAGACCGTGCCCACCGCACTTCGCAAGATGGGCTATACCCAAGAGACGATCGAGGCGATCGTTGAGTTCATCGCAGCCAAGGGCCACGTTATCGATGCCCCAGGGCTCAAGCTCGAGCACTACGACGTCTTTGACTGTGCACTCGGTGCAAGATCCATCGCTGCTATGGGCCATGTGCGCATGATGGCTGCTTGTCAGCCATTTCTCTCAGGTGCCATCTCAAAGACGGTGAACTTGCCAGAGGATGCAACCGTTGAAGAGGTCGAGGATGTCTACTTCCAGGCATGGACGATGGGTGTCAAGGCCTTGGCCGTCTATCGCGATAACTGCAAAGTCGGTCAACCTCTCTCTGATGGCAAGGCGAAGAAGAAAGAGGTAGAGCCAGAGGATGCACGCCCTGCAGCAGCGGTGCGCAAGCGACTTCCAAAGTCGCGTCCATCAACGACAACATCCTTCTCTGTTGGTGGGGCTGAGGGTTATATGACATCGGGTGCCTATGCAGATGGCGCACTCGGTGAGGTATTTCTCAAACTCGGCAAGCAGGGCTCGACCTTGGCCGGTGTCATGGATGCATTCTCGATAGCAGTATCGATCGGACTTCAATACGGAGTGCCGCTTGAGACCTTCGTAGAGAAGTTCACCAACCTGCGCTTTGAACCGGCGGGTATGACAGATGATGCCGATATCCGCATGGCACAGTCGATGATGGATTACATCTTCCGTCGCCTAGCACTTGACTATCTACCATTTGAATCACGCAGCTCTTTAGGGCTCTACACATCATCTGAGCGCGCTCGCGCATTAGAGACGGGCACATACACCGAAGATGCAGCCAATGACTTTGATGACTATGAGAACTTGGAGAGAACGGTTCCGATCGCACCTGTTGCCCCATTGGTATCACCTCCGAAGTTGGTCGTGATCGATAACAAGCAAGAGTTCGGCTCATCCACCGAGTTGATGGAGGCTCTCTCGGGAGTAAAGGCAGATGCGCCTTTGTGTATGACCTGTGGAGTCAAGATGCGCATGTCGGGGGCCTGCTATGTATGCGAAGGTTGTGGCAACACATCTGGCTGCTCATAGATAGAACCCAGCGGCCACTCACACATGGGAGGTTTTTTACATCAGATAAGGCGCTAGATAGACTCCAAATGTGAGCAGTCCAGGGTTGGCATTCAAGCAGGCTTTAGGCCAAGAAAAGCCGTTGCAGATTATTGGTGCCATCAACGCCAACCACGCACTCTTAGCAAAGCGGGCCGGCTTTCGAGCGATATATCTATCCGGCGGAGGAGTTGCAGCTGGGTCGCTGGGTCTTCCCGATCTTGGGATTACAACCCTTGATGATGTGCTCACCGATGTTCGCCGTATCACTCACATCTGCGATACACCCTTGTTAGTCGATGCCGATACAGGCTTTGGTGCATCGGCCTTTAATATTGCACGAACCGTCAAGGAGCTCATAAAAGCAGGAGCCGCGGCGATGCATATTGAAGATCAAGTCGGTGCAAAGCGCTGTGGTCACCGCCCGAACAAAGAGGTCGTATCAAAGAGTGAGATGGTCGATCGAATAAAGGCGGCAGTCGATGCCCGCAGTGATGATAGATTCTCAATCATGGCGCGCACTGATGCGGTTGCAGTTGAGGGTATTGATTCGGCAATCGAGCGGGCACAGGCATACATCGCAGCAGGGGCAGATTTTATTTTTCCGGAGGCCATTCGCACTCTCGATGATTACAAAAAATTTAGTACCGCCATCTCCCATCCCATTCTGGCCAATATTACCGAGTTTGGATTGACGCCATTGTTCACACGTGATGAGCTCGCAGCCAACGGGGTGTCCATGATTTTGTATCCGCTTTCAGCATTTCGTGCGATGAATAAGGCGGCTGAAAATGTCTATCAAACTATCCGTAAAGAGGGTACACAGAAAGCTCTGATCGGGAGCATGCAGACTCGTGAAGAGTTATATGAGCGTATTGATTATTTAAAATATGAAAAGGCCCTCGATGAGTTCTTGGATAAAGAGTAGATGGTTGATTTTAAGCCTAAGAAATCAGTAGCCCTATCGGGAGTGGCTGCCGGAAATACGGCACTGTGCAGCGTTGGAAAGTCCGGGAACGATCTGCACTATCGGGGCTACGACATTGCAGATTTAGCTGCGCACTGTGAGTTCGAAGAGGTCGCATATCTATTAATTCATGGAGCATTACCCACACAAAGCCAGCTCAGCGCATATAAAAATAAGCTCAAAGGCCTGCGGGGCCTACCTGATCAACTCAAGGTCGTCCTGGAGCAGATACCAGCCAGTGCCCATCCCATGGATGTACTGCGCACTGGCGTTTCAGCCCTTGGCTGCCTGGCTCCGGAGGGCTTGGCACATAGCACCGAGGGTGCAAGACAGATTGCAGATACGTTAATCGCAAGTCAGGCTTCGATGTTGTTGTATTGGTATCACTTTGCCAACTCGGGAAAGCGCATCACTGTTGAGACCGAGGATGATTCAATCGGTGGACACTTCTTGCATCTTCTACATGGCGCCTCTCAAAGTGATCTCTGGGTCAAGTCCATGCACGCATCGCTCATCTTGTATGCCGAACATGAGTTCAACGCCTCAACTTTTACTGCTCGAGTTGTTGCTGGTACGGGCTCAGATATCTACTCGGCTATTGCCGGTGGAATAGGCGCACTGCGAGGTCCAAAGCATGGTGGTGCAAACGAGGTGGCCTTAGAGATTCAAGAGCGCTACTCCAATCCCGATCATGCCGAGGCCGATATTCGTGCACGGGTGGCGGCTAAGGAGGTCGTGATTGGTTTCGGTCACCCTGTCTATACAGTCTCGGACCCTCGCAATGCGATTATCAAATCAATCTCTTTAGATCTATCAAAAGAGGCAGGAACAACCTCACTCTATGAAATCGCCGAACGAATCGAATCTGTGATGTGGGATGCAAAGAATATGTTTCCAAACTTGGATTGGTTCTCAGCCGTTTCTTATAATCAGATGAAGATTCCAATGGCCTTCTTCACTCCTATATTTGTAATTGCTCGCACCACTGGATGGGCCGCGCACGTGATTGAACAACGCATCGATAACAAGATTATTCGGCCAAGTGCCAACTACACTGGACCTGAGGATTTAACCTTCCAACCAATAGAAAAGCGATAGGTGCTATGTCAAGTGCTATCACAAAATCTCATCAGCCATATGACCAAGAGATCATCGACATCGTCGATTACGTGATTGACTACACAATCAGCTCACCCGTTGCCTATGAGACCGCCTGGAACTGCTTGATAGATACTCTAGGTTGCGGATTTGAGGCGCTCGAGTATCAAGCCTGTACAAAGTTAATGGGGCCAGTTGTGCCCGGACTCAGCCTTACCAATGGTGTGAAGGTGCCCGGAACCAAATATGTTTTGGATCCAGTACAAGGTGCATTCAATATCGGCACCATGATTCGGTGGTTGGATTTTAATGACACCTGGCTTGCCGCCGAATGGGGTCATCCATCTGATAATTTGGGTGCAATTCTTGCTACCGCCGACTGGCTATCTCGCACAACCGATAAGAAGTTCACAATCAAAGACGTCTTAACAGCGATGATTAAGGCTCATGAGATTCAAGGTTGTATCGCACTTGAGAACTCCTTTAATAAGGTCGGACTAGACCATGTCATTCTTGTAAAAGTGGCCTCAACGGCAGTCGTCGCCCAGATGATGGCTCTTACACGCGATCAAATCTTGGCAGCAGTCTCACTTGCCTGGCTCGATGGTCAATCTCTGCGCACCTATCGTCACTTCCCCAATGCCGGCTCACGTAAATCCTGGGCGGCAGGAGATGCCACATCGCGCGCAGTGCGCCTTGCCCTAATGGCTAAAACTGGCGAGATGGGTTACCCGTCAGCGCTGACCGCCAAAACATGGGGCTTCTATGATGTCTCATTCAAAGGGAATGCCTTCAAGTTCCAACGCCCATATGGCTCCTATGTGATGGAGAATATTTTATTCAAGATCTCCTTTCCCGCCGAGTTTCACTCTCAGACCGCTGTAGAGGCGGCAATGAGTCTGCATGCGGCGATGGGGGCCGCTGGTAGAACAGCCACCGACATCAAGAAAGTGACAATCCGCACGCATGAGGCCTGCATTCGAATCATTGATAAGAAGGGCCCACTGAATAATCCAGCCGATCGCGATCACGGTATTCAGTATATGGTTGCAGTCCCACTTATCTTTGGGCGTTTAACTGCCCGTGATTATGAAGATAACATCGCAGCAGACTCACGTATCGATGCTCTTCGTGAAAAAATTATCTGCGTTGAAGACTCAACTTTCACTGCCGATTATCACGATCCCTCAAAGCGCTCGATAGCCAACGCCCTCACCATCGAATTCAGTGACGGCACTATCTTGGGCGAGGAGATCGTGGAGTACCCTCTGGGGCATGCCCGCAGACGCTCTGAAGGTATCCCGTTGCTGATTGAGAAGTACACGAGCAATCTGGCGCGGATATTTGATGGGCCCACACAGGCAAAGATCCTTGCCCTGAGCCTAGATTATCAGGCCTTCATGACGACCCCTGTCGATGATTTCATGGATTTAATGGCCCTATGACTCTCTGGCCATCTCAAGACCTAAATTAGAGACAAGACCCTTGAGCAGGAAAGTTCTGATTCACCCCTTCACATTCGGGGATATGTCACAAAAGGATTTGCTTGGCGGCAAAGGCGCCAACTAAAGCTTTAAGAACAAGAGATCGAATCATGAGCGATAGTTTTAGAGCAAATCTCTCCAATACCCTCAATACCAGTTCGTACTACTTGGCCTGCATGCAAATAAATCGGTGGCTTGAAACCAAGGCCAACGCCAAATGGGGTACCCGTGTTGATCACATCACCCGGAAAGAGCTCCATAAATCGACTGATATACCAAACAATATGGTTGACCCCAAAGAGGAGATCATTGGTATTTGAATCTTGCTTCATGACACCATCAATCTCACACCATAAACGTAAATTATGAGGGTCAATTGAATCTCCAGTCACGATGGATGGTCCTATTGGATTGAAAGTTGGGAATGATTTTCCTTTTACCCACTGACCAGAGCGCTCTATCTGCCAATGTCGCTCACTGACATCTTGACTGATTGTATAACCCAAAATGTAATCGGGGGAAGCAGTAGGTGAATCTAAATAGAGAGCACGCCTTCCAATAATAACTGCTAGTTCAACTTCATAATCCGTTGCAGTGCTGGTCGGTGGAATCACGATGTTATCATTGGGTCCAATGACCGTATCTGGTGCTTTCATAAAAATGACTGGCTCTTTCGGAGTTTCAGCCCCGGTTTCAGCGATATGTTTTAGGTAATTAAGGCCAACACAAATCACCTTGGTGGGTCGATTTATAGGCGAGCCGTAGCGCTGGCCCTTAATTGATGTGCGGGGCAAAGAAGTGAGATTGCTTTTTTGAATTCGACTTAATGCTCCATCTTCTAGCTCTTGACGTGACCAATCTTTAATAAGAGTATCAACATAGATTGCCTCATCACCTTCGATGACAACGGGTCTCTCGTGTCCAGCAGCGCCGATACGAGCAATTCTCAATTATTTCACTCCAGGTAATCTGCCAAGGCCGGCATAGGTGGGTAATAAGCGGACATGCTTGGGTTCGAGTTCTTCAATTGATGTTACACCGAGGAGTTTAATCCCTCGCAGCATCTCAGAGCGTAAAATCGTCAAGGCGCGTTCGACACCCTCTTGCCCACCAGCCATGAGGCCATATAGATAGGCCCGTCCAATGTAAGTGAAATCGGCGCCCAAAGCGATCGCCGCCAAAATATCACCCCCATGCATAATTCCCGTATCTAAGTGAATCTCTAAATCTCTCTTCAGCTCTCTCTTCACATCGACCAGCAGATGAAGTGGAACTGGAGCACGATCTGATTGACGTCCTCCATGATTTGATAAAATTATCGCATCAGCTCCGTGCTTTGCACATAATTTTGCATCTTCCACAGTCTGGATGCCTTTTACGGTCAATTTACCATCCCACTGACTCCGAATCCACTTGAGATCTTCAAAAGTCATAGTCGGATCAAACATAAAATCCAAGAGCTCAGCAACAGTACCATTCCAGTTTTTCATTGAAACAAAAGAGATTGCTGGAGTGGTCAGAAAATTAATCCACCACTCCGGTTTAGGTATTGCATTAGTGAGTGTTTTAAGATTCAAGGAGGGTGGGACTGTTAAACCATTGCGGCTATCACGAAGTCGTGCTCCTGCAACTGGAACATCCACGGTAAGAATTAGATTTTTTACTCCAGATGCTTTGGCACGATTGACTAATTGCATACTCGCATCACGGTCTTTCCACATGTATAATTGAAACCAATTGACACCATCAGGAGCCGCAGTCACCACATCCTCAATGCTTGTAGTGCCAAGTGTAGATAGGGTGTATGGGATTCCGAATTTTTGCGCCGCCCGCGCAACGGCGCTTTCTCCTTCAGAGTGCATCATGCGGGTAAAACCTGTCGGTGCCATACCTACTGGCATCGCAAATTTTTCACCAAGAACTTGACACTCAAGTGAAACATTCTGCACATCTCGTAAAATATTTGGGCGAAACTCCAGATCCAAGTAAGCCCTGCGAGCCCTCTCAAGAGTGGCCTCTGACTCTGCAGCGCCATCGGTGTAGTCAAAGGGGCCAGAGGGGGTCCGTTTTTTAGCAATCACCCGCAAATCCCAGATGGTCAAGGCCTTGGACAGGCGCTTTTGACGATTTGGCAGTGTAGGGCGACCGAATTTGAGTAAGGGAGCTAACTCTCTCCACCTGGGAAACTGTCGTTTGAAGTTCGTATCCAAATATATCCTCCTTAAACCTTAGGAATTTCCTGAGTATTTCCAGTCCAAAAAGTGTCGGTATATTTCAGGGCACCATTACTATACAGAGTCTTACCATGTTTGCGTCAAGGAAAGGTAAATTGTGATTGACGAGTTTATCTATCCCTTCACATTTGGGGATATGTCTCAAAAGGATCTCTTAGGTGGCAAGGGAGCAAATCTCTCCGAAATGGTTCGTATTGGTTTGCCAGTACCACCAGGATTCACGATTACAACTCATGCATGTCGGCAGTATTTACAAACGGGCCTCATGCCTGCCACGCTTTTTGCTCAAATTGATAGCGCACTCGAGGATTTAGAGCGCATGAGTGGAAAGAAATTTGGAAAAGCCGATAATCCACTTTTAGTTTCAGTGCGCTCTGGAGCAAAGTTCTCGATGCCAGGCATGATGGAAACAGTATTAAATGTCGGAATGACACCAGAGGTCACGGAGTCTATGGCCACATCATCTGGAAATCCCCACTTTGCATGGGATTCATACCGTCGTTTTATTGAGATGTTTGGAAAAATTGTTTGTGACATTGCCCCTGATGAGTTTAATAAAGTTCAACAACGTATTACATCCTCTTCAGAGATAGAAAATATCCAAAATGTTAGCCTTGGGTCTCTAAAACTATTGTGTGATGGCTTTAAAAAGATGATTGCGCTACAAACGGGTCATGAGTTCCCTACAGATCCACGGGAGCATTTAATAAGATCTGTTGAAGCTGTATTTAAATCCTGGAACTCAGAGCGCGCACAGATGTATCGCAAACGCGAGCGAATCCCATCTGATATCGGAACAGCTGTGAACATCCAATCAATGGTCTTTGGCAATCTCAGTGATGATTCAGGCACTGGGGTGGCATTTACGCGTAACCCATCCACAGGCGACATCGGTCGCTACGGTGATTACTTGCAAAAGGCGCAGGGAGAAGATGTAGTCGCCGGCATTCGCACACCTATCTCCTTGGATGAGTTTGGAAAATTAGCCCCAGTGGTGGCCGCCGAGCTCGATGCCGTCATGCAGCTCTTAGAAGATCACTATGGCGATCTCTGCGATATCGAGTTCACCATCGAGCGTGGAAAGCTCTGGATCCTGCAGACCCGTGTGGGTAAACGCACAGCCGAGGCGGCCTTTAGAATCGCGCTGCAGTTTGTCGATGAGGGCACAATCACTATGGATGAGGCGTTGCGACGCACATCAGGTGACCAGTTGGCGATGCTGATGTTTCCTCAGTTTGATACGTCAGGGCCATTGCATGAGATCGCACGCGGAATCGCCGCATCTCCAGGGGCTGCAGTGGGTGAGGCCGTCTTTGACTCCAAACGCGCATTCGACCTATCAAAATCGGGTAAAAAAATAATTTTGGTCCGCCGTGAGACCAGCCCCGATGACCTCGTTGGAATGGTTGCCTCTCAAGGAATCCTGACAAGTCGTGGAGGCAAGACCTCGCATGCCGCTGTTGTGGCACGGGGTATGGGCAAGACTGCAGTGTGTGGGACAGATTCGATTTCGGTAGATGAGCGGGCAAATCTCTTTACCGTCGGTGCAATAACTGTCTATGAGGGAGATGTCATCTCAATCGATGGCACAACAGGGGCTGTGTATCTAGGTGATGTTCCAGTTGTGGCATCCTCTGTTACATCGTATCTAGAGGGGCGCTTATCGGCCGGCTCTGATGAGGCAGCCCCTGTCGTTAAGGCAGTTGATCGCATCCTGATGCATGCCGATGCGGTGCGAAGATTGAGGGTCCGTACAAATGCCGATACGCCTGAGGATGCGATACGTGCACGTATCTTGGGGGCCGAGGGTGTGGGCCTGTGTCGCACCGAGCATATGTTCTTAGGACCGCGCCGCTCCTACGTCGAGCGCTTGGTGCTGGCAGAAAGTGATGAGGTTCAGCGCTCGGTCATCGCCGAGATGGAGCCGCTGCAGAGAGCAGATTTTGTCGGCATCATGATGGCGATGTCGGGCCTACCGGTGACGATCCGCTTACTCGATCCGCCTCTGCATGAGTTCTTGCCATCCTTGGTCGTATTGAGCACAGAGATGGCCAGAGCCGATGCGCTCAACGAAGAGGTCTCACCAAGAGATCGAGCCTTATTCGCTGCTGTTAATCGCCTGCATGAGGCAAATCCCATGTTAGGTCTGCGTGGAGTCCGTTTAGGAATTCTCATCCCAGAGCTCTATAAGATGCAGGTTCGAGCCCTCGTGCATGCTTTTCTTGAGGTCAAAAAATTAGGCCATGATCCCCATCCTGAGATCATGATTCCACTAGTCGCAACACAGCGCGAACTTCTCTATCTACGCGAATCCCTTGCCGAAGAACTTGAAGAGACTTTTAAAGGATCAGGGATAGTTTACGAGATTCCTATTGGCACGATGATTGAGACTCCGCGCGCCGCAATCACCGCTGATCGTCTTGGGGTACACACCGATTTCTTCTCATTTGGAACCAATGACCTCACTCAGTTAACCTGGGCATTTAGCCGTGACGATGTCGAGTCAACTTTCTTACCCCGCTATTTAGATCTTGAACTCTTGCCCTTCAACCCATTTGAATCTTTGGATGAGGCAGGGGTTGGTATTTTGCTTCGTACCGCCGTTGATTTGGCACGGGGCTTGCGCAGTGATTTCAAGCTAGGTGTTTGCGGTGAACATGGTGGAGATCCCCGCAGTATTCACTTCTTTCACTCACTTGGTATCGACTACGTTTCATGTTCGCCATTTCGAGTTCCGATTGCCCGACTTGAGTCGGGACGTGCTTCGATATCTATTCAGCGCTTAGATAAAACAAAATCTTAAATTTTTTCGGGAGCTATAAAAATGCCATAAATTAGTTTTTTTGGATACTAAGACAATGATATGGAGTACTATTCTCACTATAAAATTGATTCATGGAGTGATGGAGAAATTATGTCAAGTGATAAGATTAATTTTAGTGGTCAAGTTGTTTTAGTTGTTGGTGCAGCTAGTGGAATTGGACGATCTACTGCGGAGTTGATTCAATCCCGTGGTGGCACAGTTGTGCTTGCCGATTTCGATAACTCGGGGTTGGCCTCTCTCCAAAAAAAGTTGGGACTAGGAGATAGTCACGTTAAGAATGTAAATTTGGGGGATCAAAGCAGCGTTCAGGCACTCATTACTTCAGTCATCTCGGATCACAGTCAGATTGATGCTCTCATTAATACAGTTGGAGTTACTGGTCCGACAAATACGAAGACCGAGGAAATGGAATGGGCTGCCTTCGAACGAACTGTCACAATCAATTTATTTGGAACAATATGGTTGACTCAGGCCGTTCTTCCTCATATGAAAGCCGAAAAATATGGGCGCATCGCACATGTGACTTCAATCGCTGGTAAGGAGGGTAACCCAGGTATGCATGCTTACAACACCTCTAAGTCGGGAATGATTGGTTTCATTAAAGGTGTAGCTAAGGAAGTAGCTACTGAAGGAATAACGATAAATGCGCTAGCCCCTGCAGTGATTAGAACTCCCATGAACACCGTCACAAGTGGAGAGACTCTCAAGTACATGCTCGACCGGATTCCTATGGGACGTGTAGGAGAGGCCGAAGAGGCGGCGGAAATGCTGGCCTTTATGGCCTCTAGTGCCTGCTCTTTCACAACGGGCTTTACCTTTGATGCATCAGGAGGAAGAGCGACTTACTGACTAAAGTTTCGTATATGAGTGATATGTCGGCAAAGGTGCGCCAAGCACTCGATGCGGCAATTACCGCAATCGGTGGTTCACCACGCGAGGGTCAGATCGAGATGGCAGAGGCTGTGGCAAACGCCCTGACCGATCGCCACCACTTGATGGTCCAAGCCGGCACAGGCACTGGAAAGTCCTTGGCCTATCTCGTTCCAGCACTCGTGCACGGCCAGAGAGTTCTCGTTGCAACAGCGACGCTGGCTCTGCAGCGCCAGTTAGTAGAGCGTGATCTTCCTGCCGTCGTACCTGCGCTCAATAAGGAATTGGGGCGCGAGATCACCTATGCCATCTACAAAGGTGTTGGAAACTACATCTGCCTTGCAAAGATGAATGCAGAGGCACCTGATGTAGATGGGGAGTTACTCCTTGAATCCTCTTTTTTAGAAAGAGATGCCAAACGATTGCATGCATGGGCAAAGAGTAAAGATGTCTCCGGTGATAGAGATGATGCCCCAGAGGTGGATCGCCGAGTATGGGCGGCTAACTCTCTCTCTGGTCGTGAGTGTGTTGGCGCAGATTCATGCGCATGGGGAGGTAGTTGCTTTGCAGCAAAGGCAAAGATCAAGGCCCAAAGCGCCGATGTGGTCGTCACCAATCACACTTTGCTAGCGATCGAGATCGTTGATGCCCACCCGATCCTGCCAGAGCGAGATGCGGTCATCATCGATGAGGCCCATGAGTTCATGGATCGCACCACCCAGGCCGTGACCGAAGAGTTGACCTCGGCACGGGTGCAGCGCGCTGCTGCGATGGCACGCAAATACATGCCAGGAAAAGTCTCTGAGGCGCTTACTCATGCAGCCGATAGTTTTCATGAATCTCTCTCTGACTATGCAGATGAAGTGAGAGTGGATGTATCCCAACAAGGTCGGCTAGAGCAGATTCCGCAGTCACTGGAAAATCCGATTAGAAAGATCCGTGAGGCTGCTACTGCGATAGCCCAGGCAATGAGCGCCGATGAGGCGATCTTGGAGCCAGATGCCCTGGCAGAGCGGGCTCGGGTCAAGGGAGCAGTTTCAGAGATCTCCACGATCGCTGGAAAGTTATTGAAGATGGATCAGAGCCATGTGCTCTGGTATGAGCCGACGTTCTCGACCCTGCACCTTGCACCACTTTCAGTCTCGCATATCTTGCGCAGTAACCTGCTCACCCAGACCCCGGTGATCGCAACATCTGCAACTCTCACCGTTGCAAATGGCTTTGATTCGATGGCAAAGAGCATCGGATTCATCCTTGGAGATGCATCTGATCAAGATGTCCAAGAGGATGAGATAGATCCCTCGAATCTGAAGACGCTAGATGTGGGATCTCCATTTGATTTTGCAAATCAGGGAGTGCTCTATGTCCCAAGACATCTTCCAGAGCCCTCGCGCGAGGGAACCGCCCCGCAGGTACTCGAAGAGCTCGGTGAGTTGATAGATGCTGCAGGGGGCCGGACTTTGGCGCTCTTTTCATCCTGGCGCGGGGTGCAGGCCGCCGATCTGCACCTGCGCACAGTACTTGCAGATCTGCCGATCACGATCTTCACACAAAAACGTGGGGATGCAGTGGGCCCGCTCGTTGAGAAGTTCGCAAAGGATCAAACATCTATTCTGCTCGGCACGATGTCGCTGTGGCAGGGCGTTGATGTTCCAGGAGATAGTTGCATCCTTGTTGCAATCGATCGCATCCCATTTCCACGTCCCGATGAGCCTGTGATGAGTGCTCGAGCGGCCCAGGCCGATTCAACGGGGGCAAGTGGATTCATGCAGATCTCTCTCCCTCGGGCCGCGCTTTTGCTTGCACAGGGAACTGGGCGATTGATCAGATCGGTTGAGGATCGTGGCGTTGTTGCGATTCTGGATTCGCGGATCATGACAAAGCGCTACGGAGGAGTTCTACTCAACTCGATGCCGCCACTGTGGCGCACATCGGATAAAGCCGTGGTGTTGGATTCACTGCGCCGTCTGAATGAAAGCGTCAAAGACTAGGGGTAGGAGCCTATAGCAGTGAGAGTGAGTTAACCTGGGCTGACGAGCTCATCAAGTAGTTTTTGTAATGTAGGCCAGGATCGTGCAAAACTTGGATGAAGAGATAGGTTAACAACCTTTTGAATCTGAACCCAACGTACTTCATGCGACTCGTCATTTAGCTCATGAGCAACCAGGGCATTACTGGCCTGAGCAATCACGGTGTCATAACGCCAGCCACCGTGGTCATCGGTGAATGTGTGGAGTGGAGTGAGAAGATGAGTTTGGATTCCAGTCTCTTCAACGGCCTCACGAAATGCGCATTCGATAGTGGATTCATGAGAATCGCGTGCACCCCCAGGGATTCCCCATGTATCTCCGTTATGCACCCATGGGGCCCGGTGCTGGAGCAGAATCTGATCACCGCGCACAAGGAGGATCCCTGCGGCGCCATGTAGGCCCCAGTGTCGTGCCCCGCAATCGCACTGGACCCAACCATCCCCATCGTGAGCGGCCATGGCGCAAGAGTGCCACACCTATCCACAGCACGTAGAGCCAGCCCTCGTGTGGGTCAGTACCCAGGCTTATGGTCTGGCGCATGAAACTGATCATCACCATGGCCCTTACTCTTATCTGTGCCATTCCTACATTGGCTTTTGCCGATTGCCTTGAGAGTGCATGTGTGGATGTCTATACCCATGATAATCAGATCATCATCGAGGCACGCAAGGGTGATACAAGCACGAAAGTAAAGAGAGCACCCCGACCCCAGCCATCTGCCACTCTCTGGTTTCCACCCAAACCAAGCCCTGCGCCCTATGTAAAGCGCAGCTATAAACCACGAACGGCAAAGCCAAGAACCTATACCCAAAAGGTGAACCTGAGTGATCGCCTCACCAAATTAGTTCCAACGGCCGGGATAGCCTTTCAACCGCAGTATCAGGCGCTTACACATGTGCCAGTGATCTTTTGGATCGATCTGCCACAAATCTTTGCTAGCAGAGTCAACATCATCGGTGAGATCGTTGATGTCGCTCTTCGCCCAGGCTTTATCTGGTCCTACGGTGATGGAACGATCTGGGCGACGAGTGATACAGGCTCCCCATTTCCCAATCAATCGATCACTCATACTTACTCAAAACCTGGCACCTATGCAGTGACAGTGCTGACAACATGGAATGGCAGCTTCTCTCATAACGGGATGGTCCGAGCGATCACTGGAAAAGTTATCAAGACCTCGGTGGCAACCGTCACCGTTGTATCGGCCCCTACCCGCTTTACGAAATGAGAAGACCATGTCTACCCAAAACCATGCTCTATCCCTTGCATCTATCCAGGCTGCAGATGATCGCGCATTTATCTCTCTTGTAAATAGCTTTAGAGTCATTGAGGATTCTCCTAATATCAATGAGTATCAGCGCGAAGGTGCAACCGCGGTGATTGATCTTGCCAATGAGTTTGAAAGAGTTGGGCAGTCCTGTACCCCAGAGAACATCGCACGGGTATTGGGGCGCTTGAGCGATATTCAAGTGCGCGACTTTGCCTTGGGCTCTCATACTGCAGAGAGCTTCCAGGTGTACTGGGCGATGTGGCATTACTTGTTGCAAGTAGCCCCCGTTGGATATGTAGCTCCGGTAGCATGCCTATTTGCCACCCTTGCCTATGAAAAGGGTGAGACCACTTTGGCCTATCGCGCCCTTGAGCGCGCCAGTGCAGACCAACCCGCCTATTCGCTGACCATCCTGCTGCGGCGCCTCTTTGGTTCGGGCTGGCCTGCTGGCGCCTTTGCGGCCATGCGCAGCGAACTCCACCCCAAGGTCACGGCAGGAATTTTTGAATAAGAAGTGCGCCTGTGTTAATCTTCAGCTAGGTCATGAGATCTAGCACATAGCCCCGGCTAGCTAGACGGCAACCCTCCACCACGGTGGGGTGCTCCGGGTGAAGACCAGGTCGATAGCAACAATGCCATCGATAAGCGTGGATCACTCGCATCCATGGTGCCGGCCTCGGCATATATACGCGAGTGCTCCCATTACTGGGAAGGAATACACAGCACATGTCATCGTTCACATTTGAAGAGGCGGCCTTTGAAACCCGTCAGATTCACGCAGGGCAGATTGCAGATCCACTGACTGGGGCCCGCGCACTGCCGCTCTATCAGACCACTGCATATCAATTCCGTGACACAAAGCATGCCGCCGATCTCTTTGGATTGGCAGAGCTTGGCAATATCTATACCCGCATCATGAATCCGACTCAAGATGTCGTTGAGAAGCGGATTGCATCCCTTGAAGGTGGCGTAGCCGCGCTCCTACTCGCATCAGGATCGGCGGCGACGACCTTTGCAGTCTTGGCCGTTGCAACCGCTGGCGATCACATCGTCTCATCCAAGTATCTCTATGGTGGTACCTATAACCTCTTTCACTACACCTTGCCTACATTTGGTGTTGAGGTTACATTCGTAGAAAATCCGAATGATCCAGCCGAGTGGGCCAAAGCCGTGCGTCCCAACACCAAGGCCTTCTTTGGTGAGACGATCTCAAATCCAAACAATGAGATCCTAGATATCTCAGCTGTAGCCAAGGTTGCCCATGAGAACCATGTGCCACTCATCGTCGATAACACTGTTGCTACGGCCTATGCCATCAAGCCAATCGACTTTGGCGCAGATGTTGTCGTGTTGTCGGCGACGAAGTTTTACTCAGGACATGGAAATGCAGTGATTGGAGCGATCGTAGATTCGGGCAACTTTGATTACGCCCGATATCCAGAGAAGTTCACTAGCTTTAATACTCCCGATCCCTCTTATCACGGCCTGGTCTATGCCCAAGCCCTCGGAGTCGGAAGTGCCTTCGGTGCTAACTTGGCTTATATCTTCAAGATTCGCCTGACTCTGCTCCGCGATATCGGTGCATCCGTCTCCCCATTCAATGCCTGGTTACTTGCACAGGGTCTTGAGACATTGACCCTTCGCATGAAGTCGCATCTGGAGAATGCCAAGGTCGTTGCAACATGGCTTGAGGCACACCCACAGGTTAAGAAGGTGTATTACTCATCCCTGCCAAGCTCTCCCTACAACAAGTTGGCGCAAAAGTATGCGCCAAAGGGATCGGGATCGGTTCTATCCTTTGAAATCAAGGGTGGCATCGAGGCTGGATCCAAGTTTGTTGAAGGATTGAGGCTGCACTCACATGTTGCAAATATCGGTGATGTGCGATCTCTGGTCATTCATCCAGCCTCCACAACACACTCACAGCTATCGGCCGAAGAGCTCTTAAATACAGGCATCACACCTGGATTGATACGGCTATCTGTGGGCCTTGAGGATATCGAGGATATTAAGGCCGATCTGGCGGATGGATTTGCAGCAGCTCAGTAATCATGAGAACACAGGAGTTGGTCACCGGTGCATGGCTAGAGACCCATGCACCTGGTGATCGCCTCTTCGTAAATATCGGTGATTTGGCCCTAGAAAGTGGGGAGAGCCTTAAGAACATAACGATCGCCTATCAAAGCTGGGGATCGTTAAACAAAAGAGGCGATAACGCCATCTTGGTCAACCATGCATTGACGGGTTGGGCCGATATCAATGGGTGGTGGCCATCGATGGTAGGACCAGGTCTGCCCTTTGATAGCGATAAGTACTTTGTCGTATGTCCGAATGTAATCGGCGGATGTCAGGGCTCTACTGGCCCGGCATCCCTTGCACCCGATGGTGCGCGCTATGGCTCACGCTTTCCATCATTAACCATTAGGGATATGGTCGCAGCCGAAGTTGCCTTTAGCGATCTGCTTGGAATAAAAAAATATCGACTCGCAGTAGGTCCATCACTGGGCGGGATGCGCTCGCTGGAGTGGGCGGTGCAGCTACCGAATCGAGTGGGGGCCATCTGCACCATTGGCTCATCGGCAGTGGCAACCGGTGATCAGATAGGCACGAGTTCGATTCAAATCCGTGCTATCAAGGCAGATCCCCACTTTTACGGTGGAGATTATTACGACAGGCCATCGGGTCCGATCCAGGGTTTGGGTATAGCCAGACGTATCGCTCATCTGACCTATCGCACCGAGGCCGAGATGGATGTGCGCTTTGGAAGAGAGCTCCAGGGAGATGAGACGGGGCGATATGCCATCGAGTCTTACTTGGACCATCAGGCAGACAAACTCGCACACCGCTTTGATGCCAATACCTATATCGCCCTGAGCGAGGCGATGAGTAGCCACGATCTCGGGCGCGGGCGTGGGGGAGTCGCAGCGGCTCTTGCAGGCATAGAGATTCCCGTTGTGGCCGTGGCTATCGATAGCGATCGGCTCTTTCCTGTGCGCCTGCAGGCTGAGATCGCCGAGCTGGCCCCATTGGCCGAGCCATTAGTCACGATCTCATCACCTTTTGGCCACGATGGCTTCCTCGTTGAGGTTGAGTCAGTGGGAGAGGTGATCAGATCCGCGCTCGCCCTGGCCTGATCCCCCTCAAACAGGGTGTTCGATGTGCAATTTAGCCTGTGGATAAATTATAATATAACCACCGCTTCAGCGCCTCGCTGATAAAACCAAAGGAACATTGTGGCTTATTTCAGTGCGCTCAAAAACAGGGCAAAGAAGAAAGACGCGAAGAAAAAAATCGCAGCCCCAAAGAAATCAGTGGGGAAGAAAACAGCCCCAAAGAAAGCGGCTGTGAAAAAGAAGGCTCCAGAAAAAAAGCCGGCCAAGATAGCGCTAAAAAAGAATTTGACTGCAAAGGATGTGCAGGCGATCGTTGATGCCAAACATGCCGTAAGTCGCAACCATGAGATTTTGCTCGAGCTCACGCGGCGTGGGGTCACATCAATCAACCGCATCCCAAAGAAGATCGATAAAGATTTAGTAGATGAGGCCCGTGCACTAGCTATCGAGATCCCATTAATCACCGAGAAACTGCGTAAAGCTGGACTTGGAACACCTGCGCGCATGCTGAGAAAGGCCGAGTATGCCTTGATTGAGACGAAGGTAGCACCCGAGAGGACAAAGACCGGCAAGGCCTCGGTAGTAACCATTGATGGTGAAGAGGTTGAACTTGAAGAGGTTGAGTTAGAGGATGTTGAGACCCTTATCGCCGAAGCGGTCGAATTAGTAGATGCTGAGGACAAGGTCCGTGTCGTCACACTCTCTGATGAATCAAGTAAAGCCGAAGGCTCCTTCACATTGGCCGATTTTGATGCCGATGATGAGGAGGAAGATAAGAACGAGCGTGAGAAGTTAAAGAAGGATCTTCGCAACGTCAATATCGTTATTGAGGCCCTTAACTCAAAGATTAATAATGCAGCGGCCCCTACCCGTTACGGTATCGCCGAGGCTGAGTCACGTGCACTGACTTACAAGCAGATTCAACAGCAGTTCGAGATGAAGACTTTCAACGAAAAGTCAGCCAAAACCGCTGCAGAGGCCATCTCTGTGGGCTCGTTGAAAAACCTTGAGGATCTTATGAACTACTTCATCGAGAAGATGAAGGCCATCCAACGTGAGATCAAATATCTTCCACCTGAGCAGACGGTCATGACTGCAGGTGCTACAGCAGATCCAGTCAAGGATTATTTGAAGCAGATCGGTCGTGTGCCACTTCTTAACGCCGAGCTGGAAGTGGAGCTTGCAACTCGTGTTGAAGTTGGACTTTTTGCCGAATCAAAGCTCAAGCACGAGAAGAAGTTAGAGAAGAAGCTCAAGCGCGAGTTGGACTGGCTCGTTGAAGATGGAAAGAGGGCCAAGAACCATTTGCTGGAGGCGAACTTGCGCCTGGTCGTCTCCCTTGCCAAGCGCTATACCGGGCGAGGAATGCTCTTCCTTGATCTTATTCAAGAGGGAAATCTAGGTCTGATCCGGGCCGTTGAAAAGTTTGATTACACAAAGGGTTACAAGTTCTCAACATATGCCACTTGGTGGATTCGTCAGGCAATTACTCGTGCGATGGCCGATCAAGCTCGTACGATTCGTATCCCAGTACACATGGTCGAAGTCATTAATAAGTTGGCACGTGTTCAGCGTCAAATGCTTCAGGATCTGGGCCGCGAACCCACCCCTGAAGAGCTAGCCAAAGAGCTTGATATGACACCTGAAAAAGTTGTGGAAGTGCAAAAGTATGGTCGCGAACCGATCTCACTTCACACACCGTTGGGGGAGGAGGGAGACTCAGAGTTTGGAGATCTCATTGAAGACTCAGAGGCCGTCGTCCCTGCCGATGCAGTCTCTTTTACACTGCTCCAGGAGCAGTTGCACTCGGTATTGGATACATTATCTGAGCGTGAAGCCGGTGTAGTTGCGATGCGCTTTGGCCTAACTGATGGCCAGCCAAAGACACTTGATGAGATCGGAAAGGTCTATGGAGTTACACGTGAGCGTATCCGTCAGATCGAATCAAAGACGATGTCCAAGCTTCGCCATCCATCACGAAGTCAGGTTTTGCGCGACTACTTGGATTAAGACAATCAGAGGTGCAAAAGGAGAGTTAGGGTAATAGAGGATTAAAGAGCAGGTGATTCGACAAGTTTTTGGCTCTCATCGATAATCTTTGCAGATACTGTCTTTAACTTCTGGGCATACTCCTTGCCATGGTGGGCACAGAACATCAGCTCGCCACCGTTAAGAAGTACTGCACGCACATAAGCCTGCGCCCCACACCGATCACAGCGGTCAAGGGCGTTAAGAGGGACTGAATCGAACATCACTTGATCTGACATGACTCTCCCCATTTCCCTAGATGCCTACTTGCTATGGAACAGGAAACCACATTTTTTTATTCCCCGCTCGTTTATTTCAAAGTAATTTACTGAAAATTCAGAAATAAAGCCCCATTTCTCCCCATCTACGGGGGGCGTCGGCGCGCTTACAGGTGATTTGGCACACCCAGGGATAACCTTTCGCCCCGTGGCCGGTAAAGATGTAGCATCAAATGTGCAAGATAGTTATACGGCCAAGGATCTAGCCGTTCTTGAGGGCCTCGATGCCGTACGCAAACGTCCCGGAATGTATATCGGCTCCACGGATTCACGTGGACTCATGCACTGCTTGTGGGAGATCATTGACAATTCGGTGGATGAATCATTGGCGGGGCATTGTAAGAAGATTGAGATCAACCTCGAGTCCGATGGATCAGTTGAGGTTCATGATGATGGTCGAGGCATCCCAGTTGATAAAGAGCCAAAGACTGGTCTGACCGGTGTTGAAGTTGTCTTAACAAAACTCCATGCTGGTGGAAAATTTGGTGGTGGATCATATGCGGCATCTGGTGGTCTGCATGGGGTTGGTGCATCGGTTGTGAACGCTCTTGCATCACGTCTTGATGCCGAAGTCGATCGTGATGGCAAGATCTACTGGATGTCCTTTCAACGTGGCGTTGCAGGAATCTTTGATGGAGATGGACCGAAGGCAGCTTTTGAGGCAAAGTCAGGTCTGCGCATCATCGGCAAAATCTCCAGCAAAGTCACTGGCACACGAATCAAATGGTGGAGTGACCGCCAGATTTTCCTCAAAGAAGCAGAGCATGATCTAGAAGAGATTTACGCCCGCGCCCGCCAGACTTCATACTTAGTTCCGGGTTTGACGCTCATAGTCAACAATAATCGCACCAAGGTTAGAACGAGTGAGAGTTTTTTTCACAAGAGCGGTATCACTGAATACTGTAATTTCCTACAGCCCGATCAGGGAATCGGTGATGTCATTCGCATTTATGGCACCGGGCATTACCAGGAGACGGTGCCTGTCTTAGATGACAAGGGCCATATGGTCTCAACCGAGGTTGAGCGCGATATGGAGGTCGATATCGCGATGAAGTGGGGCGATGGCTTTGAGACCACTGCCCGCTCCTTTGTTAACATCATCGCAACACCCAAGGGTGGTACGCATGTGTTGGGCTTTGAGCGCTCCCTGCTCAAGGTCGTCAATGAGGCCCTGCGCTCGAGTAAGACACTGGCCAGCAAAGAGGCCGATGTCATCAAAGATGACATTCTTGAGGGAATGACGGCCGTCATCACGGTGCGAATGTCAGAGCCACAGTTTGAAGGTCAGACGAAGGAGGTTTTGGGGACGGCAGCTGCAACGCGCATTGTCTCGGCCGTTGTTGCAGAGAGGATGAAAGAGTATTTCAACACCACCAAGCGCATCGACAAGGCAAACGGGCGTTTGGTCCTTGAGAAAATCGCAGCCGCATCTCGCACGCGCATATCTGCACGCGCCCACAAAGATCTGCAGCGGCGCAAGAACGCCCTTGAGTCCTCATCGCTTCCGACAAAGCTCTCAGACTGTCGCTCAGAAGATGTCACGCGTACTGAGTTATTTATCGTAGAGGGAGACTCGGCCCTTGGTACGACAAAGGCCGCCCGTAATAGTGAGTTTCAGGCGATCTTGCCGATTCGTGGAAAGATCCTGAATGTGCAGAAAGCATCGCTATCACAGATGCTCGAAGATAAAGAGTGCGGTTCGATCATTCAGGTGATTGGCGCCGGCTCTGGCAAGTCATTTGAGCTTGATGAGGCGCGTTATGGTCGAGTGATACTGATGTCTGATGCCGACGTCGATGGCGCCCATATCCGTTGTCTGCTGCTGACTCTGATGTATCGCTATATGCGCCCACTCATCGACTCAGGCCGAGTATTTGCCGCTATTCCACCTTTACATCGTATTGAGGTCATGGGTGGGGCGGGGAAAAAGGGCGAATACATCTATACCTATAGCGATGATGAGATGAAAAAGATCACAGGAGAACTCAAAAAGGGCGGCAAGAGATGGAAAGAGCCGATTCAGCGCTATAAAGGTCTTGGAGAGATGGATGCCGACCAACTGCGCGAGACAACGATGGAGCCAGATGGGCGTACTCTGCGCCGGATTACCGTCTCAGATGCCACGGCGGCCGAGGCGATGTTTGAACTCCTTATGGGAAGTGATGTAGCACCACGCAAAGAGTTCATCGCCAACGCCGAAGTGGATCGCGAACATATCGACGCTTGAGTAATCACTAGTCGATAGCAACTAAGTCGAAGTACTCCTCTTTCCACAGATCCTCATCGCCATCGGGCAACAAGATGACGCGCTCTGGTTTTAAGGATTGGACCGCCCCTTCATCGTGGCTGACCATGATGACCGCGCCTTGATACTCACTCAAGGCCCCCAGGATCTCTGCCCTTGATGCTGGATCTAAGTTATTTGTCGGCTCATCGAGTAATAAGACATTGGCCGCTGAGACGACTAGGACGGCAAGGGCTAAGCGTGTGCGCTCTCCACCTGATAGGACCTTCACAGGTTTATGAACATCATCACCAATGAATAAAAATGAACCTAAAGTGTTACGGGCCTCGGGCTCACGCAGATCAGGCGTTGCCGACATCATGTTCTCGAGCACGGTGCGCTCAAAATCCAAGGATTCATGCTCTTGGGCATAGTAACCAATCTTTAGACCATGACCATGTTCGACGATTCCGGTATCTGATTCGAGTTCACCGGCCAAGATACGCAGCAGAGTTGTCTTGCCAGCACCGTTGAGTCCAAGGATCACAACTCGCGAGCCCTTATCAATGACACAAGAGACATCGGTAAAGATCTCAAGTGAGCCGTAAGATTTTGAGAGCTCCTCACCCGATAGGGGAGTCTTGCCACACGGTGCAGGGGTTGGGAAGCGAAGACGTGCCACCTTGTCACTTACGCGTACATCCTCCAGATTTGAGCGAAGTTTCTCGGCGCGACGTAACATCCCTTGAGCAGCAGTCGCCTTTGATGCCTTGGCACGCATCTTTTCGCCCTGCTTCTGCAAAATCTCTGCTCGCTTCTCAGCGTTAGCCCGCTCTTTCTTTCGGCGGTGTTCATCCTGTTCGCGCTGGAGTAAGTAGGCTTTCCAGCTCAAGTTGTAAACATCAATGACGTTGCGATTAGCATCCAGATAGAAGACCTTGTTTACGACTGTTTCTATCAAGTGCACATCGTGAGAGATAATCACCAACCCACCTGAATACTTAGAGAGGAACTCGCGCAGCCAGATAATCGAATCGGCGTCTAAGTGGTTAGTCGGCTCATCTAGCAAAAGTGTCTCTGCTCCACTAAATAAGATCCGTGCAAGCTCGATACGTCTGCGCTGGCCGCCAGATAGGGTTGAAAGTTCGTGGGCAAAGACGGCCTCGCTCACACCTAGCGATGTGGCTATCGCCTCAGCCTCAGCAGTTGCTGCATATCCTCCGGCAGCACTGAACTCGTGCTCAACCCGGGTGTATCGCTCCATCGCTTTTTCAAGTGCCTCACCCTCGGTGCTCGACATCTCTTCCTCCACCTGGCGCATGCGATGAGAGATTTGATCCAAGTTACGGGCCGACAAGATGCGCTCGATTACCGAGCCTGGCTCATCGCCCGTGCGTGGATCCTGAGGCAGATAACCGATCTTGCCTGTGCGGTTAACTGCGCCTCCTGCAGGCATAGTCTCACCGGCTAATACTTTGGCCAGAGTTGATTTGCCGGCACCATTTCTACCTACAAAACCGATGCGATCACCACTATTGATACGAATGGTCACGCCTTTAACGAGCAGGCGAGCACCTGCACGTAGTTCTAGGGCCTGAGTTGAAATCACACCGTATTCTAGCCGAGTTTAAGCATTACCAATTCTCGTCTTACGGGGCGTAGCAAATGACTTAGAGACTGCAGTTAACTCATCAGAGACTTGGAGTTTGATCGCATCTTCACTCTTGAGTAGTTTTGTGAGTTCGGCGATCAGAGATGTGAGTTCCTTCTGCTCGGTTTCAAGCTCTAACTTGCTCATCTTGGTCAATCGACGAAGGGGCATATCTAAGATATATGTGACCTGTTCATCATTTAATTTAAACTCCTTGATGAGTTTTTCCTTCGCTGTTGCCGCATCATCACTTGATCGAATGACTTTGATGACCTTATCAATATCGATAATCGCCTTCAAAAGTCCATCGACTAGAATCAAGCGGGACTGCGCCTTGCCTTTTCGGAATTCGCTACGTCGGCGCACGACCTCTATGCGGTGCTCGATAAAGACTTTGAGCAACTCTTTCAACCCTAATGTCTGTGGGCGACCTTTCACTAGTGCAACAGCGTTGATAGAGAAGCCATCCTCCATCGGGGTCAATGCATAGAGCTGTTCGAGGACCTTGACGGCCTCAAAGCCATTTTTGAGCTCGATGACAACGTTAGTACCGGTCTGTCCATCGGTGAGGTCAATGATGTCGCTGATACCTTGGATCTTTTTTGATTTTACCAGGGCTGCGATCCGCTCCACTACCTTTTCAGGGCCGATCGTAAATGGCAACTCTTTGATGATGATTCCTATTTTGCGTGAGGAGACCCTCTCGACCTCCACACTGGCACGGAGCTTAAATGTCCCCTTGCCCGTGGCATATGCCTCACGTACTCCCTCAAGACCAACGAGCTCACCTCCCGTTGGAAAATCTGGGCCTGGGATATATTTCATCAACTGCTTGAGGCTGGCAGATGGATTTTCGATCAAAAACTTAGTGGCAGCGATTACCTCTCCGAGATTATGTGGGGCCATATTTGTGGCCATACCTACTGCGATTCCAGAGCCTCCGTTAACGAGCAGATTGGGATATGCAGCGGGTAGGACCAATGGCTCTGAGAGTTGCCCATCGTAGTTGGGGCCAAAATCGACTGTGTCCTCATCGGCCTCTGCAACCATCGCCATTGCCGCCGTTGCAAGACGCGCCTCGGTGTAGCGCATCGCCGCCGGACCCGCATCGAGTGAGCCGAAGTTTCCATGACCATCAATGAGCGGTAGACGCATTGAAAAGGACTGCGCCATGCGCACAAGTGCGTCATATATTGCACCATCACCATGCGGGTGCAACTTACCCATCACCTCTCCGACAACGCGTGCACTCTTTACATGTCCCCGCTCAGGACGCAACCCCATATCAGCCATCTGATGAAGGATGCGACGATGAACGGGCTTGAGACCATCGCGTGCATCGGGTAGGGCACGTGAGTAGATGACAGAGTAGGCATACTCCAGAAATGATTCAGAGACCTCTTTGGAGACATCGATATCAACGATCCTGCCTGGATATTCACCGGGTTTTGGACCAGTTGCCTTCTTAGCCTTGCTCTTCGTTGGTGTCGTTGCCATGAGGGAATTGTGCCAACTGCATGGGTTAATTCAGGGGAGGGCGCGCCCCAACTGTTGCAACACACTTTGCCGCCAATGATGTTCCAGCGGTCAAAGCCTGATCCAGGTCATGTGTTTGTAGCCACATGGGAATAAAACCTGCTGCAAATGAATCTCCGGCCCCAGTGGTATCGACAACGTTAGTTGTCACTGCCGCGACTTTGACCGATTCATCCTTGAAGATGGCCATTGCACCACGTGAGCCGAGTTTGATCACGACAAGTGGTGTGTAAGCCTTCAGATTCTCTTCGGCGAGCTCAATCTGTAAATCACCACCAAGATAGATCGCCTCTTCTGCATTAAGCAAGATGCCATCCATGAGTGATACCCACGACAAGACCTCTTCACGAGAGACGATCTTCATGGCTCCCGTGGTGGTGGGATCGAAGAAGATAGGAATGCCTGCGGCTTTAATCTTTTTTATCATGGCAAGGACGACATCGCGGCTGCGAAAATCCAGGAGTGCATAGCCACTCAGATACACACCATCAAAGCCATCAAGTGGGGGTAGGTCACCTATCTCAAGGTCTGCGTTAGCGCCATTATCAGGAAACATCGTGCGCTCACCGTTGGCATCGACCAAGATGACTACGACACCGGTAGGGCGCCCCGAACGCATGAGATTCATATGATCTACGCCGTACTTGTCCAAATCTGAGATCAATGCAAAGCCAACGGGATCGTTACCAACCCGAGCGACGAGCTGAGCCTCGGTGTTTGTGCGAGTTATCCAGGTCGAGACATTTGCTGCCTGCCCACCTGGATGCGTGGAGATCCGACTCGATGTGTCGTTTCCATAGTTGATGCTCTCTTTTAATTGAGCAATGACATCTAGTGCCAAGTCACCTATACAGAGGATTTTCTTCATTTCATGGCCAAGGCTATCTCAGCGGCTAGGGCGCAGTTAGCTTTGATAATCTCGGTATTGATTGCAAGAGACTCACCATCAGATGCCTTGTGAAAATGCTCAAGCAGATAGGGAGTCACCTCTTTCCCCCTGATTCCATCATGGGCAGCCTTTGCGAGTCCAGTTGCCAGTATTTGATCATGACGGGATTTTTCCATCTCTCTTTTTACTGGATTTGCAACTATCAACGCCTTGAACTGAGTACCAATTAGAGTACGAGCCCTTATGATTGTGGCGATCTCATCTGCGCTATCCACTCGGTGCTCAAGGTCAAAGCCTGAATCAGTCAGATAGAAGCCGGGGAATCGATTGGTTTGATATCCCACGACAGCGATAGCAAGGGTCTCTAGGCGCTCAAGGGTTGCATGAACATCTAGGATTGATTTTACGCCAGCACAGATGACTGTCATGTCCAGCTGGGAAAGTGCCGTGAGATCGGCCGACTCATCAAATGACTCGTTAGCACCACGATGCACACCACCCAGGCCACCTGTTGCAAAGAGCTTTATCCCGGCTATCGCGGCGATGTGTGAAGTTGCAGCAACTGTCGTGGCCGCACTCTTACCTGCTGCGACAATAACAGCTAAATCCCTGATTGATGCCTTGGAGATGTCACCACGATTGGCAATAGCTTCAAGTTCATGTGCCTCTACCCCAACACAGATGGAGCCATCTAGTACTGCGATTGTGGCAGGTACAACTCCCTGATCGCGGATTATCTGTTCACACTCCATGGCAACGCTCAAGTTACTTGGCCGCGGTAGACCATGGCTGATAATCGTCGATTCGAGAGCAACGATGGGTTTTTTTGAGGCAAGTGCAGCCGAGACTTCAGCGGAGTATTTTATCGTCTGCTTCATATGTGCAACCTTAGCGGATGTGATGAGAAGATATGCACGTGCATTTATCGCAGGTGACCCCATCAATTTTTTCTGCCCTTGGACTTAGTACCGCTGAAGACTCGATCAACGTTGGCCAGAGCCCTATGGGGCGAGAGATACTTTTTCTGATTGATGGCTTTGGCGCCGAAGTATTAGATATTTACGCCTCTCACATCCCGACTATTTCACGACTTACGCATTATGGAATAGTCAAGGTTTCTTTTCCATCGACAACGGCAACAAATCTTGCAACATTAATCACTGGAGCCCTGCCCGGGGTACATGGGATGTTGGGCTACACGGTTCAAGTTCCACGCTCAGGTGGACGTATATTGAATGCTCTCAGGTGGGATGAACGAGTTGACCCGTTACATTGGCAGCCAGTACCAACCCTCTTCGAGCGTGCGATGGCCGAAGGTATTCAAGTCTCGCATGTCGCTGCAAAACGTTATGAGAACTCTGGTTTTACACGCGCAGTCTTTCGAGGAGCCAATTATAAGGGTGCAAATCATGTCAGTGATCTGATTGCACAGACAAAAGATGCGTTGAGAAAGACACCGGCTTTTGTCTACCTCTATGTCAATGATCTCGACTCAGCTGGCCATAGCGATGGGGTTGGGAGTGAAAAATGGCTGTTGGCTCTTAGGATGATTGATCAGATGCTGGCCGAGCTAATGAAAGAGATGCCACAAGGTGTTCGTATCTGGCTCACATCAGACCATGGAATGATCAATGTTGGAGAGAAGATTGTTATAGGTAAAGATAATTCCTTGCAGGACAATATCGCGGTGATCGGGGGAGAGCCCAGAGCCAGACACTTATATCTAAACCTTGATCACGATAGTCCCTCTGCCCGAATTGAGGTCGCAGGTGTTTGGCAGGAGTTTTTAGGCGATCGCGCCCATATTCTCACTCGTGAGCAGGCAATTGCGAATAACCTCTTTGGTGATATTGCCAGCATTGATGCTTGTGATCGCATGGGTGATGTGATTGCGATTACTAAAGATACGGTTGTCTTAATTGACCCAGCCCGTGTCGAGAAAGAGAGTGCGATGGTCGGACACCACGGCTCAGATAGTGAGATTGAGAGCCAGGTAGCTCTTCTTACAACAACGTTGAGTTAGAGGCAGGTTTAATCCTCGGAAGGTTTGATGCCGAACATGATCTCATCCCAGCTGGGGACCTTTGCCCGCGCAACAATGCCATCGCGCTTGGCCTCATCATCTGGCAGTTCACGGATAACGGCAAGTCGCGGTACCTCTGGCTCATCACTGAGTTGCTCGCGAAGAGATGGGTGATTCGACTCAGAGTAGACAAGACCTGGCGTTGGTAGTGGTGTCGGGCGAGATGCTGGCTCATCTCCCATCATCCATCGTGCATTCTCATCAAGAGAGAAGAGAAGACGCCGTGTTGGATCAAAGCTCCATTGGGCGATGCCGTAGCCACTGCTATTGGGATAGTGAAGCTCCAGTGTCCATGTGCCATCTTCATGGCGCCATGTGGTCCATGAAAGATCGGATGAGTCAACGTTGCGAGGTGCAAGACGGGAGATAACAACTCCCAGGAGAGTGACCGCCTCGCGTGCACCCTCTTTGCGGACAGGAATCTGTTGAGCCTGATCGATGATATAAATGCGCTCCTGCATAATGGGACCAGAGAAACGCTCTATCTTATCGAGTGAAATATTATTTTCACGAGCGAGTTGATCAGGTAGTTCCCCGGCACGTAAGCGGCGCTGAATCTCCTTTACTGAGATTGTCTCACTCTCTTGCACTGGTACAGATGCAAGCCGAGGTTGGTTGACCATAGCCCGCAAAGTATCGCTGATACGTAGGGAGAATTCAGCTCCTTGACTATCATGAAGCAGGAGATGGGTTCCCTCATCGTTTTTTTGGATAAAACGAAGCTCAGACATGTTTGGAAGAATATCTGATGAGCGCCTTATAAGTCTTGAAGTAGGGCAGTGTGGCTACGATTGCAAAAATCATGAAGGCTAATGGAACCCAAAATGCAGTTTTGGCCCCGTAAATGTCGATGACCCACCCTGTAATCGCACTCGAGAGTGCCCCGCCGAGTGGCATACCTGCCACGACCCAGCTGAATGTCTCGGTGATTTGTCCGGCTGGCACAGCCGACTCGGCCACGCCATAGGCGTTGACGATAAGAGGAGAGATCGCAAAGCCATTCAAAAAGAGGGCGATTCCAAGAGCCGGGATAGATCGTACGAAGATAAAAGGAATGCTCAGTAGCGTGAGAGATATCAAAAAAAATAGGAAACGTACTACGTGCGAGGTTCTCCACTTGATGACTCCATTGATAATGGCTGCAATCGCACTTCCACTGGCCCAGATAGCAAGAAGTAACCCTGATTGTGATTGTGACCCATAGAGATCGGTAAATGCGACGGTAGCGAGTGCAATTGCGCCAAAAAATCCCCCGAGAAATATGGTGGGGGCCACAATCGCCTGAAGTTTTCTATTTTTTATGACCGCAGGGTGTGGATCTACCTTTGGCTTGGGAGAGGCGGGGGGTTCAGAGGCTCTTTGAATGGCAAATAGCGGGGCCCCAATCGCAAGAAACAACATTCCTACGATGAGGCCAGCAGCAGGTGTAATCGATGTTGCACATGCCGTCGCGATAATCGGCCCAACGATGAAGACGAACTCATCATTGAGGGCCTCAAGAGAGTAGGCAGTATTAATGAGGTGTCGCCCATTTTTATCCTCCGATGTGGTGATTTCATCAGTGCTCAGAATATGGAGCCAGCGACGACGAACCATGCCCCCTAGATTTATCGATACCGCCTCAGCGAGGATAATTGAGAGGAACCATGTCCAGATAGGTGCATCATTGAGAACCAGGAGAAGAAAAATACTCAATCCAAGGAGCTTGAGAGGGACTACACGGATCAAAATCGCTCGCTGTCCAATTTGATCAGCGATCCGTGCCCAAATTGGCATGGAGAGAGCGACAACAATCGATGCCGTAGCACCTATTGCCCCCGCTAGTGCATATGATCCATTTGCTGCAACGACAATAAAGATCAACGCTAGTGAATCCATTGACACAGGCATCCGGCCGATGATTCCTGGAAGAGAGAACCTAATTGCACCAGGGGTCCGGAACAGGGTCATATACGCAGAAAACATGGCGTGAGTCTATGTCAGGCTAGACTGCAAGCATGTTCGATGCGAAAACAATTCTCGAGTTAGCCCTTGGAATTGCCCATCAAGCAGGCAAGCTTTTGATGGACCGGCCCGCATCATGGAACTTGACTGAAAAATCGACATCCATCGATTTTGCAACGCAAATGGATACTGCAAGTGAGAGACTTATTGTGGAATCAATCTTGGCCGCTCGCCCCCACGATGGAATAATCGGTGAGGAGGGGGCAAGTCGTGAAGGCACAAGTGGTCTGACTTGGATTATCGATCCCATTGATGGCACCGTTAACTATTTTTATGCTCTACCAGGCTGGAATATCAGCATCGCAGTAAAAGATGAGACAGGGGTCTTGGTAGGAGTAGTGCATGCACCCTCCATTATGAGTACTTGGCATGCAGTACGAGGTCAGGGTGCATACCTCAATGAAATTCGGCTTGAATGTAATAATCCCGTTGAACTAGGTCAATCCTTGATTGCAACGGGTTTCGCCTATGAAATTAAGGACAGAGCGCATCAGATTGAGATAGTCGATCGATTGATTCCGATGATTCGCGATATCAGACGCATAGGTGCGGCGGCAACTGACCTTTGTTGTGTTGCCACAGGTATGGTCGATGGATACATAGAGACTGGTTTGAAGGAGTGGGATCTTGCCGCCGGTGGGCTCATTGCACGTGAGGCCGGAGCTATCGTCACCACACAGATATGGCGAGATTTGGAGCTTACGATCTGTGCCGGGCCTGTCCTACATGAGCGATTAAGCCGTGAGATTCCAGCCTGATTCAGCTCGATTTAGGCTCAGGGCCCCATCTATGGCAAGATACGACATCTGCACCGCCACAGCGAGTGCTTTTAATCGATAATAGGAAATCAGGTAGGAAAGATGAACATCCTTGACGCCTTAGATGCGCAGTCCCTGCGCCATGACATCCCTCAATTTCGTGCAGGTGATGAGCTCAAGGTCCACGTACGTGTTATCGAGGGCAGCAAGAGCCGTCTTCAGATCTTCCAAGGAATCGTGATGCGTCGTCAAGGAGATGGCGTTCGTGAGAGCTTCACAGTACGTAAAGTCTCTTACGGTGTTGGAGTAGAGCGCACATTCCCGGTTCATACACCTGTCATTGAAAAGATCGAATTAGTTAAGAAGGGTGATGTACGTCGCGCCAAGCTCTATTACCTACGCGATCTTCGCGGTAAGGCTGCCAAGATCCGTGAGAAGCGTAATGGGGTCGAGGGCTACGGTGATGGGATTCTCTCGACACCGACCTCCGAACCAGTCGCAGAGGTTGCTGTATCTGAGCCGGTGAGTGAAGTGGTAGAGGCTGCAGTAGCAGAGGTGACAACAGAGGTTGTGGCCCAAGATGTAGCGACAGAGATTGTTCCCGAAACGCAAGATCCAAAAGCTGAATAATCTTTTCAATGCGCCGTAGAGGATCTCTCCTCAAAGAGCTCCCGATTCTTGTTGTTGTAGCGCTGGTGGTCTCTCTATTCATCAAGAGTTTCCTTGTGCAGTTCTTCTATATCCCCTCCGGGTCCATGGAAAATACCCTTCAGATTCAAGATCGGGTCGCTGTGAATAAGGTGCCAGTTCTCTCGCGCACAATCTCACGTGGTGATGTCGTTGTTTTTAGGGACCCTGATAACTGGCTATCAGAGGTATCGGACTCCTCGGCCAATAGATTCATCGCATTGTTGAAATCAGGTCTAGTTGCCGTTGGAGTTCTGCCCAATCCGGCCAAGCAGTATTTGGTCAAGCGCACTATAGGCGTAGCTGGTGATCGTATCGTTTGTTGCACAAAGGATGGAAAGTTGACTCTCAACGATAAAGCCATTGATGAGCCATATATCTTTGCTGGAGACAAACCTAGTGAGATGAAGTTTGATATCACTGTTCCTAAAAATAAGATCTGGGTCATGGGTGATCATCGCGGGGCAAGTGCCGATTCTCGATATCACCAGGATGACATAAACAAGGGGATGGTCCCGATTTCACGTGTGACTGGCCGGGTCTTTGCAGTTATTTGGCCGCTTAAAAATTTCTTGTATATCTCTCCGATTGATGTTACTCAGTAGTCTCAAATGAAGGTGATCGAGCGCATGCTCGTCAAGGCCGGTATCACGCCGATCGCAGGTGTTGATGAGGCAGGTCGTGGCGCATGTGCTGGCCCATTGGTAATAGCAGCTGTGATCTTGCATGATCCTTTTGCACCCGAGCTATCTCTCGTTCGTGACTCAAAAGAGATTTCTCAGACAAAGCGTGAGGAGATTTATGAGCTCATCCAATCAGCGGCCACTTCAATCAGTGTCATAATCGTGCCGGCACGTGATATTGATGCACGTGGGGTGCATGCGGCAAATCTCGATGGAATGCGTCGGGCCGTCCATGGACTTGAACAGACACCTGCATATGTCTTGACGGATGGATATGCCATTGAAGGATTGGGTATTCCCAATTTAGCGGTGTGGAAAGGTGATCAGGTCGTTGTATCGATAAGCGCCGCATCGATTGTCGCAAAAGTAACCAGAGATCGCATCATGCGTGAGATGGCGCTGCAATTTCCGGGCTATGGCTTTGCCGGGCATAAGGGATATATCACTGCTGAACACACAAGAGCTCTCAATGCTCATGGAGTCTGTGTGGAACATCGCCGTTCATTTGCAAATATCGCAGCGCTCATCCACAAGTAACTCTCACAGGTTCGCCTATGTCAGGGCGGTTATTTATCCTCACCTCCTATGCAAGTACAGAGTAATCAACGTCGGGGCGTATCTGATGTGTGCAGGAGTTGAACTATGAATGAGCGGGAGGCACGCTCAGTCCTCTTCAGTGCAATTGAGGGTGGACATCGATTCTGGTCATCTGAGATCTGCTCACATGGCGCCCTTGCAACTATTGAGAAGCTCCAATCAGGAGGCTATGACGGTATCAAATTCCACAAGTTGATATTCACACTCTCCACAACGACTCCAGATCGGGTATTGAGCGCAATTGATCGTGTGCAGGCACAACTCTTGGTTCCAGGTGATGCACTCTGGCCACAAGCAGTTGAGGATCTTATGGCACCGCCGATTGCCCTGATTGCGAAAGGAAATCCAGAGGTCCTCACAATGCAATCGCTGGCGATAGTAGGGACTCGTAACCCAACAAACTATGGTGTGCGAATCGCCGGGGAATTTGCAGCCGGATTCGTCGACCGTGAATGGGGGATAGTCAGTGGAGGTGCCTATGGAATCGACACAGCTGCACACCGAGGAGCTCTCATCGCCGAAGGTGTGACAATCGCCGTCATCGCATCCGGAATCGATGTTAATTATCCAGCGGGCAATACTCGATTATTCGCAGAGATCTGTGAGGCAGGGGCGATAATCACTGAGGTAATGCCTGGGCATCCGGCGCTACCGGCACGCTTTCTCACACGCAATCGACTGATCGCTGCAATCTCTGGCGCAACCCTGGTCGTTGAAGCTGCATTTCGAAGTGGTTCACTGCGCACTGCACGCGATGCTGCAGAGCTATTTCGACCTGTCATGGCCATTCCAGGTCCCATAAATTCACCAACAAGTGAGGGCTGTCATCGATTGATAGGCGAGCGTGCTGCAGAGATCGTGACATCGGTTGCAGATGCGGTGGAGTTTGTTGGTGCCAATAGATGAGAGACTAGGGATATGAGTGAGCACCGTTCGGGCTTCGTTGCCATTGTTGGCCGCCCAAACGTCGGTAAATCCACTCTCATCAACGCTTTAGTAGGTAGCAAGATCGCAATCACATCGCACCATCCAAATACGACACGCACTGCAATTAGAGGCATCGTCCATGGTGTCGATTTCCAAGCCGTTCTCCTGGATACTCCAGGACTACATAAACCCAAGACGCTTTTGGGCCAGCGCCTCAACGCGGTAGTTGATCAAAGCCTTGATTCGGTCGATATCGTGATCATGTGCATACCTGCCGATGAGAGCTCTGGAGCAGGGGATCTGTTCATCGCTGCTGAGATTGCCAAACATCCACGAGCAAAAAAATTTGCTGTTATTACTAAAACTGATTTGATCTCCAAGGAGAAGTTGGCTCTGCGCTTAGCGGGCATCATGAAAATAGCCCAAGGCTTTGAGTGGGATGAGATTATTCCCGTTTCAGCCACGATTCATGATCAGATTGATTTGCTCAACAAACTCATCGGTGCTCATCTACCCGTTGGGCCGGCCTACTATCCAGAGGGCACGACCAGTGATCAAGCAATCGAACAGTTGATCTGTGAATTCATCCGCGAGGCGGCTTTGCACGATGTCCGAGAAGAGCTTCCACACTCCATCATGGTCACGATCGAGGAGTTTGGGGAGCGGCCAGAGAAGGGTTCACGACCATTCTTTGATGTCCATGCCACAATTCATGTGGAGCGGGATTCACAGCGGGCGATTTTGCTGGGTCATCAAGGCACACGTCTGAAAGAGATTGGTATTCGTGCAAGGGCCGATATCGAGCGCTCTTTGGCGGCAAAGATTTTCCTTGGATTACACGTCAAAGTCTCAAAGGAGTGGCAGCAGGATCCAAAACTTCTCGAGCGTCTAGGCTTCGGCAATAACCACTGACTTTGATTTACGGCTAGCTAAATAAGAGCCAATAAACACAAGCGGTAGGCCAACGATTATTCCAAGAGTAATTGGCTCATTCAAAATGATGATTCCAAGAATAACGGCGACGGCAGTATTGACGTAAGTGATGAGAGACCCTCGTGCCGCACCAATCTCAACGATGACTGTAAAAAAGAGCATAAACGCGATCGCCGTTGAAAAAATGCCAAGTATTATGAGCGCAGCGACAGCATTGAAAGAAACTGGATTTTGGGGCCAGGTCATTATCGAAAGCGGGAGGTAGAAGATACAAGTAATCGCCATAGCTAGGCCGTTGATTGCAATACCGTCAACACCTGGCAGATTGGAGATGACCATCAAGACGGCATAGGCGTAAAGGAGAGAGGCTAATATGACCATTGCGATAGCCTTTGGATTACTCGTTCCAATAATCGATTCGATCCCAACTAGGGCGATAATTCCGATAAACCCGATCATGATTCCAAATATGCGTTTTGGTTCCCAAACCGAATGATCTCCACGCAGGGAGGCAAATATCGTCGCAAAGATCGGAACTGTGGCAACTAGCAATCCAGCAAGGCCTGATGAGATCTCCTTCTCGGCGGTGGTAATAAGAATCCAAGGTCCCACCATCTCAAGAAAGGCGTAAGGCAGTACATATTTGATTCCCCGGACAGCGTCTATGAGGCTCCCTCTATAGAGAGCGATTGGAATTAAGATCGCTGCACCAATCAACGTCCGCCCAGCCACGATGAGTGGAGGTGGAATATCGGCCACTGCGACCTTCATGAGCAAGTAAGGGATGCCCCAGAGAAAACCTACGACTGCAAATTGAATCCAAGATTTACGCGACATCTATCTAATCGTTACTCGAGATAAGTCACCTGTTGCTCTCATCGTTTTTCCCCAGCCGAAGTGAATCATCCCCATAGTCTGCCAGCATCGACGTATTTTTTAGTAGCCTTGGTTGTGATATCAAAGGCGTAATCATATTGTGCGAGATAGCCTTCATAGCCTGTGCGATCGCCCCAACCTTCAATGAGCTCTCAACTCTGTTTATAGGCCACTACCTCAGGGATGCAGCCCACTTGACTACCTGCGTTGATGAGTCCAGACCAGCGATGAATTGTCGATTAGCCATGTCGCACGGCTAGACTGTGCTCGTCAAAGGAGACCACAAGTAGGGCGAACTGCAGTGATGAAGCCCTTGATCAATGAATTCTTTGTTATGGAGTCAAGAATGCGTATTGGTGTGCTCACTGGTGGGGGAGATTGCCCTGGTCTCAATGCCGTTATCCGGGCCAGCGTCCGTAAAGGGATCAAGGAGTATGGCCACGAGTTCCTTGGCTTCCGTGATGGCTGGAAGGGTCCACTCGAGGGACTCACAATGCCGCTGTCCATTGAGACAACTCGCGGCATCTTGCCACGAGGCGGAACGATCCTGGGATCATCACGCACAAACCCATTCAAGATAGAGGGTGGCGTTGAGAAGATCAAAGATAATTTAGCAAAGGCTGGAATTGATGCCTTGATCGCAATAGGAGGAGAAGACACACTCGGTGTCGCGACAAAACTTGACTCACTGGGTGTCAAAGTAATCGGTGTCCCAAAGACGATTGATAATGACTTGAATAACACTGATTACACATTTGGTTTTGATACTGCAGTCAATATTGCCGTCGAAGCCATCGACCGCTTGCATACAACTGCAGAGTCACATCATCGTGCCTTGATTGTCGAAGTTATGGGCCGTCACGCTGGCTGGATCGCACTACATGCAGGCCTTGCAGGAGGTGCCACGTGCATTTTGATTCCCGAGCATAAGTTCTCAGTGGACAAGGTCTGTCAATGGGTGGAGTCTCGCTTTAAATCCCATTACGCCCCGATCATCGTCGTAGCCGAGGGTGCAATCCCACAAGATGGTGACATGGCGGTGAAGGATCAGAGTGTGGACTCTTTTGGTCACGTCAAACTGGCTGGGATCGGTGATTGGCTCGCGCAAGAGATCGAGGCAAAGACCGGCACAGAGGCACGCACATCTGTTCTGGGCCATATCCAACGTGGTGGTTCTCCAACGGCCTTTGATCGAGTTCTAGCCACCCGCTTTGGCCTACATGCGATAACGGCCGCTCATGAAGGCGACTGGGGCACGATGGTTGCACTTCACGGCACAGATATCGTCCGTGTCCCGTTGGCATCTGCGACTGAAAAACTCAAATTAGTTCCAATTGAGCGCTACAAGGAGGCTGAGATTTTCTTCGGCTAATCGCATCTCGCGAATAGCATCTGACTCTCTACTCTTATCCCCATGAGCACCTTACTTGACTCTCTCTTTACACCCGGCTTAATCGCCGCCCAGCAACCTAATTGGCCAGGTGGCCCAGATGGCGCCCAGATTAAGGCGGCCGTTGCAGAGTTGAAATCCTTTCCACCGCTTGTCTTTGCTGGGGAGTGCGATGATCTCAAAGCCCGTATCGCACTAGCCGCTGATGGAAACGCCTTCTGGCTTCAAGGTGGAGATTGTGCTGAGACATTTGTAGCTGCAACTGCCGATTCGATACGAAATCGCATCAAGACGATCTTACAGATGGCAGCTGTCTTGCAGTATCACTCGAGTCTTCCCGTTATCAAGGTTGGACGTATGGCTGGGCAGTTTGCAAAGCCTCGCTCAAATGATACCGAGACGCGTGGAGATGTAACTCTGCCAGCCTACCGAGGTGATGCCGTAAACGATCTTGAATTCACGCAAAGTGCTCGGACTCCTGATCCCAACCGCTTAGTTCGTGTGTACAACACATCGGCTGCGACTCTCAACCTTGTGCGTGCATTCACCCAAGGTGGATTCGCCGATCTTCGCCAGGTCCATGAATGGAACAAGGGCTTCATCCGTGACTCATCGGTCGGTGTCAGATACGAACAAATGGCAAATGAGATTGGTCGAGCCCTGGCATTTATGAACTCAGCAGGAGTTAACCCAGAGTCATTCAAATCAGTAGACTTATTTGCAAGTCATGAGGCACTTATTTTGGAGTATGAAAAAGCGCTGACCCGTATCGATTCACGTACAGGAGATCCATATGATGTTTCAGGTCACTTCATATGGATCGGAGAGCGCACTCGTGCCTTAGATGGTGCTCACATAGATTTTGCCTCCAAAGTCCGTAATCCGATTGGGGTGAAACTTGGCCCTAAGTCAACTGTCGGTGATGCATTGGCATTGATCGAAGCCTTAGATCCAGATCGCGAACCAGGGCGTCTAACTTTTATCACGCGTATGGGTGCTGGCAAGATTCGTGAAGTTCTACCCTCATTGATAGATGGAGTCACCAAATCTGGGGCAAAAGTACTGTGGGTCTGCGATCCAATGCATGGCAATACCTACGAGGCCCCAAGTGGCTATAAGACACGTAGCTTTGATGATGTCATGGATGAGGTCAAAGGCTTCTTTGAAGTCCATAAAGCCCTTGGTACTCACCCAGGTGGGATACACATCGAGCTTACTGGCGATGATGTGACCGAGTGTGTTGGGGGTGGGGAGAAAATCTCGCACGAAGATCTAGCCACTAAATACGAGAGCGCATGTGATCCACGTCTGAACCACGCACAAGCACTTGAACTGGCATTTTTAGTTGCAGAGATGTTGCGAGAACGCTAATTTGTGTCAGTGACTTTACTTGTCTCATCCCTTAAAACTCCCATTGGCACTTTGAATCTCTTAGCCGATGATCAAATCCTCATAGCTTCAAATCTCTCAACAATCTCTGCCTTCAAAGCTGGCAGAGACGTCAAGAGTGTCACATCAATACCCGTGATCTGTGATCTGATCAATGATTATTTCGATGGAAATCTAGATGCAATTAATGCCATAAAAGTCCGCCAAAAGGGTGCAACCTTCTCCCAGGCGGCTTGGAGGGCGATGCGTAAGATCACTGCTGGCAAGGCTCTTTCTTACGCAGAGTTGGCAGATAAGGCGGGATCACCTTCAGCGGTGCGTGCAGCAGGAACAGCCTGTGCCACAAATGCAATCATGTTAGTCGTACCATGTCACCGAGTCGTGAAAACAGGGGGAGCGCTGGGCAATTACGCTTATGGTGTGGATAAGAAAGAGTGGCTCCTAAGCCACGAGGGCTTTCTTTAAAATCTCTTTCGCCTGCAGCAGCTGCGAATCATCAAAATCCATGTGAGTGACTAAACGCGCATACTTTGGCCCCAAGGCGCTAATCCATAGACCATTTTCACGACAGCGCACAGATAGTTCAGAGGCAGAAAACGGTAGTGAAGTTAAATCTAAACCAACGATATTTGTCTCCACACCTGAGACATCGATAAGTGATGAATCTATCGCTGCGATTGTGGTAGCCAACTCCTTTGCTCGGCGGTGATCATCGGCTAGACGCGCGATATTGTGATCGAGGGCGTAATGGCCAGCCGCTGCCAGAAGCCCAACTTGGCGCATGCCCGCTCCATAGCGCTTGCGCCATACTCGAGCCTTAGCTACCCGCTCTTTCGTGGAGAGCATGAGCGAGCCGACTGGTGCACCCAAGCCCTTGGACAAGCAGACACTGATAGTGTCGAAATACTTTCCATAATCGAAAAATGAGACACCGCTTGCAATATGGGCATTCCAGATTCGTGCGGCATCTAAATGAAGAGATAGACCCATCTCATCTGCACCTTTGCGCAGCTCCTGCATCTCAAGTAAAGGTTGGACTGTTCCACCACCAAAGTTATGGGTATTTTCAACGGCGATGGCGGTCGTGGAGACCAGATATGGGCCAGAATCTGGGCGGGCAATCTCAAGGGCATCGGAGGCCTTTAGCAGTCCGCGCTTGGCTGGCCAGGTTCGGGTCGTCACTCCACTAAAGGCTGCGGCTGCACCTAGTTCGGCTCGAACGATGTGAGAGTTAGTCTCGGCGATTAGCTCTTCCCCCGGGGCAACTAACAATCGAATCGCCAACTGATTGGCTAGAGAGCCTGTGGGAGAAAAAAGTCCCGCCTCTTTTCCAAACATCTTGGCAAGGCGCTCTTCAAGTGAATTGACTGTCGGATCATCACCGTAAACATCATCACCGACGAGGGCATGTGCAATTGCATCTCGCATACCGGCAGATGGTTGAGTCACAGTATCTGAGCGAAGATCTATTGCCATGTGTGTGAGCCTACTTCTCTTCTCGTATGACAATCAAATACATGGCGCCAACAACCATGACTCCACCTATCGAGCTCTGCAAACTCAGAGTTTCACCTCCAAAGATAACTGCGAAGATTGCCGCGAATACAACCTCCATCGTTAGAATCACAGCGACTTTGATCGGACTCATGTGGGCCTGTGACCAGGTCTGGATAATAAAGGCGATCGCAGTAGCAAAGACAGCAGTGAAGATCACAACACCCCAGACATCGGCATCAGGAGGTGGTGCATAACCACCAGGAATAGATGCGATACCTGCCAAAATCGCACACATAGCAAGTTGCACGACGGTCATTGCATAGGTGTCACGACCCGGACTCCATCTGCTCAGAGCGATGATATGAAGTGCAAACAGGATTGCGCTGATGAAGGTCAATAGCTCTCCTAGACCAACCGACCAGCCACGAATCGATAAGAGACCAAGCCCAGCGGTGCCTAGTGCGATACAGCTCCAGGTAAAACGACTGACACGTTGGCCAAGGATGAGAGAGGCGAAAAGGGGGGTCAAAACAATGTAGAGACCTGTGACAAAGCCTGTGATTGCAGCACCTGTGCGCGCTAGACCCAGAGTCTGAAAGATATATCCACCTCCAAGGAGCACTCCAGTTGCCCCTGCACGTAGGAGCAAGTCCCGATCAATTAATTTGATGACCCTTGGTCGGATCAGGATCATCACGATGACGGCAAGACTAAAGCGGGTAAAGAGAAAGTTATTGACACTCTGTCTTTGAATGGCATCCTTCATGATCACAAATGCCCAACCCCAGGCCATTGAAACACAGAGCAGTGCCCAAGGTGCCAACCTCATTTTGAGGTGTTGTTGAGAGTTGCTCACTTCTCATCTCGCAGAGACTTCAACAAGGCTACTTCACTTGTGTGCTTGTCCTCCATGCCAGGTGTCTCTAATACCAAGGGCACACCCGCCGTTGCTGGATGAGCGAGTAATTCGGCAAAGGGTGCAACCCCTATATGGCCATCTCCGATATTTTGGTGGCGATCCTTGAGGGCTCCACAGACATCCATCGAATCATTGGCGTGCACCAATTTGAAACGCTCCCTACCTGCGACTTCTACGAGAAGATCCAAAACCTTAGTCATACCACCCTTGATGGCTATGTCATGGCCGGCGGCAAAGACATGGCAGGTATCAAGACAGATACCGACCTTTGGATGGTACTCAAGTGCCTTGAGATAATTCTCAAGATCATCTATCTTCTTTACTAACGACTGTCCCTGTCCTGCGGTTGGCTCGAGTAAGAGAAAAGGTGAGTCTTCTTTAAGAGCATTGAGAATCGGCATCATGCCCTCATGTATCTGCCTCCAAGCTCTCTCGAGATAGTTCACATCAACTGCAGATCCAGTGTGAATGACAGCACCCAATGCGCCGATATCACTGGCTCGCTGTAATGAGTAAGCAGTTGAGGCCAATGAGTTCTCATATGTTGCCGGCGTAGGAGAGCCTAAGTTGATCAGGAAGGGGGCATGTACGTAAGTCTGGATATCAAGGGCTGCAGCTTTGAGCTTAAATGCCTCGTCCAAATCTGGCTTTGATGCCGGCATTGCCCACATACGTGGACTCGAAGCGAAGACTTGGATTACCTCTGCTCCAGTAGTCTGCGCATACTCAATCGAACGCTTGGCCATTCCTCCAGTTGTTGGAGTATGAGCACCGATACGCGAACGCGCCTGAGACATCCAGTCACCCTACGGTAATCGTGACCGTACTGCCACGTTTGACTTTACTTCCGACCTTGGGGGAGATATTTGTGGTCTTTTTGATTTTTTTGACTCCCAATTTCTTGACGATGACTTTAAGATCAAGGTTTTTAAGCGCTGCTACCGCCTTACTCTCCTCAAGTGAGAGCACATTCGGAATGTAAACATATTGAGAGCCTTTTGAGACAATCAGTCTGACCTTTGAATTCTTTGGGACGTCAATATTTCCTGTAGGTGTCTGTGAAATGACTGCACCGGTCAGAATTCTTTCATCAAATGCATATGAACTTTCGACCTCAAATCCTGCCTCTGTTAGCTCATTGAGGCCCTGCTCCCCGCTCTTACCCACATATGATGCAAGAGAGACCAACTCAACACCTTTGCTCACCACGAGATTGACTGCAGAGCCTCTCTTTACTTGGGCACCTGCTTGTGGATCTGAGGAGATGATAAAGCCCTTTGGTATCTTGTTACTAAATATTTCGGTAGTTGTCCCCAACATTAAAGGGTTCTTTGTGATGAGAGCCGTTGCTGCCGCTGTTGTTAAGCCGACGAGAGATGCAATCGTAAAACGCTCAGCACCTTTGGAGACTATCAAAGTCACTGAGTCACCAGAGTCTATTCGCCCTCCTGCCTGCGGATCTGATTCGATAACAGTGCCTGCTGCGACCTCCTCATCAAATCGTTTTTTAGCGATGACATTGGTTATTCCCAAAGGTGTCAGCAGTGAGAGCGCCTCATCGTATGAGCCCCCGATTGTTGATGGAACAACTATCCGAGAGCCAGGTCCTATGAGTGTGTACCAGCCACCGATGCCCAGGATGACGGCAAGGACCAGAGCAACTTTTCGGTTACGTCGCACACGCCTACTGGCTCGCTGCTTTTTATCGGCACTTCGACGAACCTCTTGTGTGCTCTCTTTCAACTCAGTAATGGCTTGAGTAAGAATCTCCCGTTTTGGCTTAGAGCGCGGTTTTTCTCGAATCGGATCGACTGGTAGATCAAGATCCAATCTCATCTGATTCTTCTTCGGATCTATCTCTGCCGCAATCCTCTGCAGCTGCGCGAGGAACTCACCCGCATTGCGTGGGCGTAAATCAGGGTCTCTATGAGCTGCCCGACAAATTAATTCATCGAGTGCTTGAGGGAGTTCTTTGCGCTTGGAGCGAAGCGATGGAATGTCTTGATTGACATGCATGAATGCAATTTGAATAGGGGTCTCACCGAGAAATGGCCTTTCACCAGTGAGCATCTCGAATGCGAGGATGGCAAGGGCGTAAACATCGCTTCGTGCATCGGAAACACCCCGTTGTACTTGCTCGGGGGCTAGATATGAAACTGAGCCGAGAATTACACTTGATTCTGCCGTCATCGTAGAGCCAATAATCTCCCCGCGAGCCAGACCAAAGTCGGCGATCTTAATCCTCCCCTCCTTCGAGATCAAAATATTCTCAGGCTTGATATCCCGATGAACAATCCCAATTGCGTGAGCCGCCGAAAGGGCGCTAAGGATGGGGGTCAGATAATTGATCGCATCATTGAATTCGAATCGTCCACGCTCATTGAGATACTCACGCAGGGTGCTGCCCTCGATAAACTCCATCACCAAAAAGACTGCGGGTATGCCACCTTGATTCCAGCCTTGATCCTGTACTGCGACAATATTTGGATGAGTCAGGGCTGCTGCCGCCTTTGCTTCACGTATGAATCGATTAACGAAGGCCTCATCTTGGGCCAAATGCGGATGCATGATTTTGACTGCGACTTTACGGTCCAGACGAGTATCAATCGCCTCATAGATCGAGGCCATCCCACCATGAGCGACCTGTTGAATCAGCTGATAGCGACTATCAATGAGCTCACCCGATAGATCCGACATGTGTGAATTTTATGGATTGCGCCTGAGAGATGGGCGCGGGGCGCGCCCATCAGGGATGTGAAGTAAGTACGTGGGTTGCATGCTCGCGCGTTGCATCACGTTGAAAATGCGCCTCCTGATCCACCTGCCATTGGCGCATATGGATCTCTATCCCAATGCCATCTCGGGCTATAACACGGGCTAAGCCCTCTTCGGGTTCGATATCGAGCCAGTACAGGATCGCTCCACCATCACGCACTACTTTTTGGCCGGCGCCAACACCCTCAATAATTAGGATATCACTTGGAACAAGCAGTTGGGATGATTCAAAGGACATAGTCGCCCAATTAAAAATGGGAATCAAGAGCTCGTTCTTTGTCAAGAATGCATTGACGATAGCCTTTAACTTCCAAGTTAAATCATCATTGAGTGCGTTGTGCCAACCATTGTATAAATCATCCATATGGATGATTACGACAGACTCATTGTGAGAAAGTTCCTTATACATCTGTGTTGCTAGAGTAGTTTTTCCTGCTCCAGCGGGACCATCAATGGCTATAAGAGACATTCCAACGCTTCCAGCCGATCACAGCAATAACTGTAAAGGCAAGATACAAAACGGCTGTGAACCAATAACCCAGTACTGCATATTGAATAGTTCCGATTGCATCAACGATGATCCATAGAATCCAGGTCTCTATCTTTTCATAGACCATGAGTATCTGTGCAATCAAACTTGCAACGAGTAGAAATGCATCAGACCAGGTCGCTGCAGCGCCAAGGTTAGAGAGAATTGGTGTGAGAAGTGAGACCGAGATGATCGTAGCCATCGCCCAAATGACTCTATTACGATTTGAAAGAGCACCAGGTTCGGCTCCGGTAGGTGCCCAGCCAAACCAGCCCCATACTGCGGCCATGATAAAGACAATCTGCAGAGCAGCACTTGCAAAGAGATCGGCTTGGTAGAAAAAGACCATGTAGAGCGCACTGCTTGCAGCCCACCATGGCCATGTGATTCGCCGACCAGTTGTCCCGAGCCAGACACCGATGAAGGAGACGAAGGCCGCGACTGATTCAAGGATTGATACCTCGTAGCCCCAGGCAGTAAAAAGAGTTGTTGAGATGAGATTTTTCCTTCCACATCCGCATTACCGGACTGGTCTAACGGTCGATCTGAACTTCAGACCCTCTCAGCCTTTTGGGGCTCCCGTAGTCTGAGCCTATAACACAACCCTGCAATCTGCAGGAGCTGGCAGTGTGTGAGTCTTAGTGAGATGAAACTAAACGCTTCAGGAGAGCTACACCTGCAACACGTGCTCTGCGCGATGTGGAGGTTGTGGCTCGATGATTGAAGATGTCATAACCAATCTTTTCTACCTCATCGACGATCCCACAGTAGAGTGTGCTCGCTGCTTCTATGCATGGTCGACTCTTTGCCTCCAACATCAAAATTCCAGGGGCGGCCTGGGCCTGGAGAGCGCGCACGCGGGCAATCTGAAACTTGAGAGCCTCCACGATTTGTGAGGTCAGAACTCTCTCTTCAAGCATCTGGCGTGTGACACCACATTGAGCCAACTCCGAGAGCGGAAGATAGATACGGCCACGATCTAGATCCTCACCGACATCTCGAATGAAATTCGCTAATTGAAAGGCAATGCCCAAGTTTTTTGCGCACTCATATGCACCCTCGTCGAGTACACCTAGGACTGGGACCATTTCAAGTCCAATCACGGCGGCAGAGCCATAGACATACTCCATCAAATCCTCGTATGTCTGGTACTCCTGCACGGTCAGATCCATGGTCATTGAGTGAAGAAAGGCCTCAAAGTGGGCATGTGGGATATCGAAGCGATTGACGGTATCAATCAAGGCACGACCTATCGCATCATCACTCTCCCCACTCTTTAAATCGCCCAGGATTTTCCTGCCCCATGTGCCTAATGCTTGTGCCTTTTCTTCAACTGTGAGCGTAGAGGCCAGATCATCGACGATCTCATCGGCATATCGAGCAAAGCCATAGAGCGCGTGGACATAAGGACGTTTAGATTTGGGAAGCAGTAGAGTCGCTAAATAGTATGTCTTACCATGCAGAGCATTTAATCTCTTGCACTCCGCATAGGATGCCGCAAGCTCATCCATCTACTTGACTGGTCCTACGATTCGCTCTGCTGCAAGTCGGCCTGAGATCAACACCATTGGCATGCCAACTCCAGGTTGGGTACCTGAGCCGGCAAAGACTACGTTTTCGATCCCAGCGGCGATATTACGAGGTCTAAAGGGACCAGTTTGAAAGAATGTGTGAGCACTTGCAAATGGAGCACCCTGTTCCATTCCTTGATTTTTCCAATCTAAGGGGGTCGTCAAAGTCTGCGTCTCTATTGAATCACCAAAACCCTCATAGCCCCGGCTCTCCAAGGCTCTCACCATCTCATCTCGATATGGTCCAGCCTGCTTGAGCCAATCAATATCTGCGCTCAGGTTAGGTGTGGGAAAGAGGATGTAGTAGATATTTTTACCAGGCGGTGCTAAATCTGGATCATCATGTGTAGGAACTGTGACCAAGATACTGGGATCACTCATCAAGACCTTCTTCTTGATGAGCTCATCAAATACCCCGTCCCAAGATTGCCCAAAATGAATATTGTGATGGGCGGTATGCGAGTATTTCTTTGATGAGCCAACGAGCAAGGTTGTACATGAGGGCGAGTACTTCAGTCGCTTGACAGATAGTGGTGTCTTTCCTAGTAACTCTCGCCAGGCCACCGGAAGATCGGGATTGAGGATGAGGGCATCACACTCAATGCGCTGGCCATCCTGGGTCAGGACTGCTTTGGCCCGGCCATGAGAGAGCTCAACCTTGGAGACCGTCGTATTGTATTTAAACTCGACACCGTGTTTTTGGGCAGCGGCTGCGAGTCCACGCGGGATTGCATGCATCCCTCCCTTTGGGAAAAAAACACCGTTTACCGAGTCCATATATGCGATGACCGCATAGATTGCCAACGCCTGCTGGGGACTGACACCTGCATACATCGCCTGAAAAGAGTAAACCTTCTGGAGACGAGGATCTTTGAGAAATTGGTTGACCTTGGGTGAGAGTTTACGAAATCCTCCTAGCGCAATTAGTCGTGCCAGATTTGGTGTCAATAAGTTAAAAGGAGTATCAATATTGCGATCGATAAAGTCATGCATCTCATACTTATATAACTTGGTGACAAACTCTACATAGCGACGATACCCAGCTGCCTCGGTTGAACTGATGTTCTTTTCAATCTCTGCCTCCATCTCCTGTGTATTTGCATGAACATCCAAGGATGTCCCATCGGCATAAAACGCGCGGTACAAAGGGGTTAACGGGGTGAGTTCGAGCCAGTCCTTCATATCTTCACCCACACAGTTGAATGCATCTTGAATCAATGAGGGCATAGTCAATACAGATGGGCCGGTATCGAATGAGTATCCCTGCTTTTGGAGCAGGCCATTTCTCCCACCAGGAACCGACTCTCGCTCGATGACAGTGACTCTACGACCGGCGCCAGCCAAACGCAGTGCTGCACTGAGTCCAGCAAGACCCGCCCCTACAACAACGATATGATCGGTCGGGCCTTTAACACGTGCAACCATCTAGGTACTCCTCTTGGTTGTGATTTTGACTAACTCCAATAGCAGGGGATGAGCCCGCTCTCCAATGACCTCAGACTCTGCAGCCTTCAATGCCTCTTGCGTGAGCTGTTCAATCATTGTTTCAAGCTTTTGCTTTGCTCCAGTTGCCATAATTATTTCCTGCAAAATAGATATCCCGTTTGCATCCAAATCTGGCATTCCAAAGTACTTTTTGCTCTCAATACGCATGGAGTCAGTGCATGCAGCATCTGTGAGGGCAACGAGAACCGTCCTTTTGCCTTCTCGTAAGTCATCACCCACAGGCTTACCGGTAATCAGAGGATCCCCGAAGACCCCTAATAGATCATCTCGATATTGGAATGCCTCTCCAAGAGGCAAACCAAATGAAGAGAGTGCATCTAGGAGCACAGAGGAGTGCTGACCCGATAGTGCAGCACCTATATGCAACGGCCTTTCAACAGTATATTTTCCAGATTTATATCGTGCGATTGTTACAGAGCGCTCCAGGTCAGTGCTCTTTCGAGTCTGTTCATGAATATCTAAAAATTGTCCGGCCATCAACTCGGTGCGCATGTCGTCATAAATTCCAGATATATGGCCGAGCTGCCCAGGTGTGAGGCCAGCCTCGTTGAGCATTTGGTTGGACCAGACCAAGGCCAAGTCGCCTAATAAGACCGCGGCGGCCAGGCCATAAGCCGGGGCAAAGCCTTCTAGTTCAGATTGAACGTGTATGGATTCAAAATGACGATGAATTGAGGGCCGGCCCCTGCGTGTATCTGAGCCGTCCATAAGATCATCATGGATAAGTGCACATGCCTGTAAGAGTTCAAGACTTGCAACGGCCCTGGTTATGGAGGCAGTGAATTTAGCATCAGTGCTGAGGAAACCACTATATGCAAAGAGAGGTCGCAGGCGCTTGCCACTATCGAGTAGGAAAGATGAGAGAGCATGCGCAACCGGAGCAAGATCAGTTGAGATGGAGTTCAAAAAAGAGGACTGCTGCACAACAAATTTCGATAATTCGATCTCAACGGCATCACGAAACTCTTGCAACGCTGCCTTGGCCTCTAAACTCACTCCTTAAAGGTACCCTCAGAGCGTGATAATGCGCACTTCGTATTCATTGGAATTTTTCCCCCCTAAAGATAGCGAGGGTGAGATTCGATTGTGGCAGGCCCTTGAGGCACTTGCACCTATGGCACCAAAGTTTGTATCTGTGACCTACGGCGCAGGTGGGTCAACACGCAATAGAACGATCGGCCTCACGAAAGAGGTTACGCAGCGAACCAAGGTTCCAACGGTGGCACATTTGACCTGTGTTGGTTCAAGCCGCCCAGAATTGATCTCAATTCTGCATTTGTACCGTGACGCTGGAATTCGCGGTGTCCTAGCGCTACGAGGAGATCCAGTGGGTGGACCTCGCGCTCCCTGGACACCTGTCTCAGATGGTTTTACCCACGCTGACCAACTCGTGCAACTGATTCGTGAGTTTGGAGGTTTTGATATTGGTGTTGCAGCTTTCCCGGACGGTCATCCTTCATCACAGGGTGATGCAAAAAAAGATATTGACGTTTTACTTCGCAAAGAACGGCTAGGTGCAACTTTTGCAACCACACAGTTTTTTTTTGAAGTTTCAAAATGGGAGCAGCTTGTATATGCATTGCAGGCTCGTGGCTCAGAAATCCCGATAATTCCAGGGATCCTGCCGATTACGAACGTCAAACAGTTACAGCGTATGGCTGAGCTTGGTGGTACACCGATTCCCCCGGCAGTTTCAAGGGCCTTCGCCGCGATAGAGGATGATGCCGATGCCGTTCAAAATTTAGGGATCGAACTAGCAAGCCAGTTGTGTGAGCAGCTACTGCATGCTGGGGCACCGAGTCTGCACTTCTATACTATGAATAGTGCAACCGCTACTACTGCAATCTATAGGAATTTGAATAATGCTCACTAAAGAGGAATTTACTGCTAGATGGAGTTCCTTACATAATGGAGCACCCATCAAAGGTATTGTGGCCGCTTGGCTGACAATCTCTTACCGCTTTGGCTTAATCGCAACGTTGCTACGAATCTCTCCTAATTCGCTGACCCTTCTTGGACTGGCCAGCGCAGTGATGACGGCATTGAACGCCACATCATGGTGGGCGATTTTCTTTCTTGTTCTCTCACTTTTTTGTGATGGAGTTGATGGCAGTGTTGCAATCTTTCAAAAGCGAGAGAGCGCTTGGGGTGCGACTCTCGACTCAGTTGTTGATCGAATCAGTGAGGCTTTCTGGTTATACGCCCTCTATGTCATAGGTATCCCGGCTTGGCTTGTAATCACATTATGGAGCGTTGCAGCCTTTCAAGAGTATGCACGCGCAAAGTTGGCCTCACTGGGAGTCCATGAGATTGGGGTTGTTACTCCAACCGAACGGCCGGTGCGTGCAAGCTTTCTCTTTGTGACTCTGCTCATGTATCAACTTTCAGTACCAGGAGTCGAGTTTCTTGCCTATGGGTTTTTAGCGCTTCAAATACTCAGTCTCACGCTTGTTGTGCGCTTTGCGCGCTCCCAACTGCGTTAGCAACAATCTCTCCACTTAATCCAACGAGAGGTAATCCACCACCAGGGTGGGAGGAGCCTCCCACACAGTAAAGGTTCTCTATCGGTGAACGATTCTTTGCACGCATGAAAGCGGCCCGAGCACCGTTACTAGATGTGCCATAGATCGAACCTCCAGGTGCCAGGACGCTGCGCTCTAGATCTGCTGGTGTTCGTATTGTCAGTGACTCTAATCTGTCGCGCACAGAGATACCCCTTGCTTCGATCTGATCGATAATGAGATTGGCATAGTTGCGAGAGAAGTTCTCATCACTCCAATCAAATCCATCAGCACCGTGATGTGGAGCATTCACCAGCACAGACCAACTCTCAAGAGAGGGGTCTTTGACCATCTGCTCATCCTGGGGTGCGCAGATATAGATCGTTGGTTTCAGGGCTGGTTTCTTAGCGCTAAATATCGAATCAAATTCAGCATCATAATCCGTGGGAAATAAAACTGTGTGGTGTTTGAGGGATTGGGTCCCATTTTTTCGCAGGCCAAGAAGGAGTGTAAAGCCAGCGATAGATGCATCGGCCTTCATCAGGTTCCTGCGCACCTTGCGCAGCCTTTTATTCTCACCCTGAATCAGCTCGTTGTAGATAAGGGCCGCATCGGCATTTGCTATAACAACATCAGCGGCGATAACCGTCCCATTGAGTAATCGAAGGCCAGAAGCCACCCCCTCTTCTACGATGATTTGTGCTACTTGAGAATTGAAGTGAAATGTAACTCCAACGTCGATACAGCGCTGATAGACCAAAGTTGCAAGGGTTCCAAGACCACCTTTGATATGCCAGGCTCCAAAGGCCTCTTCAACGTAGGCTATCGTGGCAAGGACAGCGGGGGCTTTACGAGGATCTGAGCCACTGTATGTCGCATAGCGATCAAGAATATATCGAAGATGCTTGTCGGATAAATATTCATCTGCAAAGTTACGCAGTGATTTCCAAGGCGAGATTAGGAATATGTCGCGAATCAAATTCCTTCGCTTCAACAGAGAAAGAGGGGAGCGTAGTTCTGATTCGACAAATGGTTCACGCGAGACATCCCACATTTTTGAGGCACGACGCATCATCTGATCCCACTGCTGGGCGGCATCATCTCCGTACTCAGCTCGGATCGAATTGAGAGTATGAAAGCGCGATAGGTTTGAAAAGCTCACTTGTGTGCCATCAGTGAACCGATAGTCAAAGGATGGGTCGACAGCCAGGATTTCACACATCAGTCCAAGCGGTTTGCCAGTCCTGATAAAGAAATCCTTGTAGACCGCTGGTAGGGTCAAGAGCGAAGGGCCGGTATCGAAGGCAAATTTGCCAATCCACTCAGTGCGTAGCTTTCCACCAAAAGTGTCTGAGGCTTCATAGACGCTCACCGAATGTCCCCTACGTGCTAGTCGCCCGGCTGCTGTCATGGCTCCCATGCCAGCACCGATGACAACAATCTTCATAATGAGCGGCCCTTCCATGAGATTTCTCCACGTTTGAGATAGGAGTAAATAATGAGGTAGATCAACAAGATACTTGAGATTGGATGAAAGAGTGAATCAATAATCCTGCCATGAAAACGCAATGCGCTGATGATGCGGGTACATGTGACCAAAGTAAATGTTATAACCCCCCAAGGTGAGCCCAAAAGGGCAGAGACAAGAGGCAAGACCCCTGTCATGAGGAGAAAAACTATCGCCAGAATTGAACCAAAATCAGATCCGAATGCATGACGCAGGGATTTACCGTAGCCAGATTGAATCTGACTCCACGATGAGTACATGCGGCACTCGGCGATTTCGGCACCACCTATCACAACGCCACGCGAACCAGTCTTTGCAAGTGCTCTAGCCAGGAATACGTCATCCAACACGGCAGCCTTGACCGACTCGTATCCACCACATGCAACAAGTGCGGTTCTGCGGACAATGAAAAATTGACCATTTGCAACTGCCATCGATGAAAACGGTGCTCGTTCTGCAACACGAAGAGGAAGGGTTGTCATCCAGGACCACTGTAAAAGAGGTTGCACAAGACGTTCACTCACAGAGTGGGCAATCTGTCGGGGATAGGGGGAGACAAACTCCAGAGAGGCTGATTTCATGAGAGCAATTGAGCGACTAATCGCATCAGGGGCTAGCCGGACATCGGCATCGATTGAGACGATGATCTCACCATGAGTGCACTCCATGAGCTGATGTAGCGCCCAAACCTTTCCGATCCAACCCGGAGGTAGTGGAGCACCTTGTAACACCCGAACATTGGCCGATTCAGCGGTACTCGATAGGAGCAGTTCGAGGGTCTGATCCTGAGAATTATCATCTAAAAAGACGAACTCCACGTTATTTAAGCATTTCTGTGCAAGGAGAGAGCGAACTAGATCTACAACATTCTCGGCCTCATTGCGCAACGCAACAATCACACTGACGCTCTCAGTGATCTGACTGTCCTTATTGGGCTTTCTGATACCAAAAAAATTGATGATTGATATCAGAAGCAAAAAGATGGGTAATGCAGTAAGCCAGAGCATAGGGATTATGGGCGCCCTAACCAGCGAGTGAGCAGATATGGGGTTAAGACGGCGCTAAAGATAGCTCCTGCAAAGAAAGCGATACCGGGACGGCTGAAAAAGAAGAGATTACCCACAACTCCTGAAAATAAAGTCCAGGCCAGGAAGATATCAACGGCTAATAAGGATGCACCGATTTTTCTTCTTTCTCGAGTGAGTACGAGGTGAAGAATGGCAATCAAAACCATGCCAGATAGCAGCCAGCCGAATGTATTCGAGAGAGGAATTTCAGGTTGGAATGGGACATGAGGCCCACTTACCACCCAAGTCCAGCGACCTGAAGAGACCATCAATGGATCAAGAAACAAATCCCATGCCGCCATCACAATACCGCCGTAGAGAAAGACCCAGTGACCTGCAACTCGCCTAGAAATCACGAGAGCTGGGTGGGCGATCATTACCCAAGCAAAGGGAACGACCAATGGAACAGAGAATAGTTGAATGCCCAGATCGGGTGAGTAGGAATACTCACCAAAGGGCCATGTCGTAGTCACACCTATGTGCTCGATCATTAATGCGAAGAGAAATGTGATACCTAAATAAGTGAAGGCATAGCGTGGCCCATAGGCAAGCAGGGCATGCAGGAGCATCGCACCTGCACCCCAATAGACCACTGCGATTGTGACCAAACGTAAAGTCTCACCCTCGATCAACGGGTAGATAATCTGGAGAGTGATTGCAATTGCGAGAACGGCAATCAGTATCCCACTGAGCCTTCGAGAGATCGCTCTATGGCGGTTTCTACGCGGTGAGTAATGACGGATTGGCATAGTTATAAGTCTGCCCTATCTGCCAGCCTAATTATTAATCGAGCCACGTATTTCTCGCACGGCGAATCTAGAGAAAAGCTCCTCTGAGTACCAGTTGTACTTTTCGGTAGCGGCAATAGCGGCCTGATGCGCAGCCCCACGATAGGCGAAATCGCGCAATGCAGCGGGGGACTCCCAGATAGAAAATGTCCCCTGAAGTCCGATAGGAGCCTCTCCGATTCCTATCGCAGCGATGAGGCCCGGAGCAGATTTGAGTGATGCAGTAACCGGAGGGACTGCTCGCCAGAACCTTAAGGTGTGTAGCCAGGCGATTCGGGCACGAGTTATCGCAATTACCTGCCCATCCCAATCTTTGATTGATGATACAAAAGGCTCTTGTTTGGACCATTTGCCGTGAGCAGAGATCGGTTCGATGATCGCCCGAAACTCCTCGGTACAGTACTTACGCCATCGTTTGATGACAAGTGAATCATCAAAGGTATCAGCGTCCTTGACCTCGGCAATGAGACCCCATTGAAGTGGATTTGCATCCCTGGGCGTAAATGTCTCGCCTTTACCGGTACCGAGGGATTTAAAGAATCCAACGTTGCTTGATCGATGTAATACAACTCGATCTAAGGTCATTGCACAAAGAGCAAATGGGACTGCGCTAGCTTTGATTCTCCAAAAGTAGGCAACAAACATTTAATCGCCCACAACCATAGGCGTAGCACTCGAGCAGCGAATGAGCTCTGCAAAGGTCGTGGGATAGACGGCATGAGGATGACCTGATGCTGCCCATATGATCTCGTATTCATCGAGTGCTTGGTCTATCACTGTTATTTCTGGATTTAGTAACCAGCCAATTGGTGCCACTCCTCCAATGGAAAAACCTGAGACCTCTTTAACATAATCAGCATCAGCGCGATCGAGTCTTTCGACGGCTAAATGCTTTGCCACTAAATTAATATCAACACGATGACGACCGCTAGTAATAACTAAAAGAGGATTGCCATTAGGAAGTTTAAAGACGATGGAGGATGCGATCTGTCCGACTTCAATATTCAGCGCAGTCGCGGCATCAAGGGCTGTGCGTGCAGATTCAGTAAGGATACTTACTTGACCCGAGCAGCCGAGTTTTTTAAGAAGCTCGCTCACACGCACAACTGAGGAGTTTGCAAGAATTTTCTCCACTTTTCAGGCGACACGGGTTTCAAGCCTAAGGGCTGCCATAAAGGCATCCACGACCTCTTGCTTGCTCCATGGCGCAGGTGCCTGCGTAATGAAGTAGTCCTTCAAGGCGATCTCTGCAAGCTCATCGATGTCGGACTCAACAAAGCCAAGAGATGAAAGAACCGGGAACTGTAATTGGGCCAAGATCTTTCGTACGGCGTTGATGCAGCGAGAGCCGTCTTTGGTTCCATCTACAGGCACACCCATTGCATCGCCCACGCGCTCCATCTTCTCTGGCACTACCTTTGCCTCACGTGTGAGGGTCTCGACAAGGACGAGGCCGATTGTCAGCCCGTGGGGAACATGCTTGAGGCCACCGATCGCCTGACCTAATGAGTGCTCAGCGGTGCAGTCCGAGATGTTCATTGTCAGACCAGCCATCATGCTGCCCGAGGCCATTGCGGCGCGCGCTACTGTGTCATTGCCATCTTTGAATGCGGCTACTAAGGCAGGAGTCATGATGCGCACCGCTTCATATCCAATCGCATCTCCAATAGGGGTGCTGCACTTTGCAATAATTCCAGCGATGGCCTGTGCAAGTGCATCTATACCTGTGTTAGCAGTCATTGAAGGAGGCATTGAATATGTAAGGACGGGGTCTACCAAGGCAACTTGGGCCCGCAGATTTGCATGTGCAATCCCTGCCTTACGTCCGGCCTCTGGATCTGAGATCACGGAGCCACCAGAGACTTCAGAGCCTGTTCCGGCAGATGTTGGAAGGGCGATAAGTGCGATGGTTGGTGCTGGATAAACTGCCGCTTGAGACTGAAACTCTCCGAATGTGCAGTTCAGTTGAGCACATAATCGCGCGGCTTTGGCAGTATCAATCACTGAGCCACCTCCAAGGGCTATAACTACCTCCGAGCCTGCGCCCTTTAAGGATGCAATCGCATCATCTACCATTGCAATCGTCGGCTCACCGGCTGGTTTTTCAAAAATTGTCAGAGAAATCCCTGAGGATGACTTCACCAAATCGATGATCTCTGCCGCTGCTGGATTGAACTTTTCAATATCTTTATCGACCATCAAAAAGAGATTATTTGCACCGAGTTCGCTCAATACTGCCGGAAGAGTTTTGGCTACACCCTCACCAAAGCGGACCTTTACCGGCAGATGGTTGTTAAAAGCGGTTATTTTTTTCATATACGACTCCTTGGCACATTTAAACGATGGTCGGATTCTATACGGGCACCAACTTTCCCCCTGTTTGAAGGCTATGGTGAGCCCGTGCATAGTGAGTTGGTAACAAAGGCGATGGCAGCACGTAATAGCCTATGGGCGACATTTTTCCTCATGGGTGTTGTCTCAATGGCCTGGGTAGCGCGTATACCTGAGATTCGCGATGCCAATGGACTCAACAATGGACAGCTCGGGCTGATACTGCTCTCAAGTACCGTAGGGGCTGTCTCTGGCGCGCAGTTATCGGGAAGGTTGATTCACACTTTCGGCACTAAGCCCTTGATTTCCCTATCTATCCTTATCATGCCCAGTGGCCTGATTTTAATGGGTTTATCGAGAACCCCTATCACCTTGATAATCGGTCTTTTTATTATGGGCTTGGGTTATTCGATTATGGATATCTCATGTAATACGCAGGCCGTTGCAATTGAAAAACTTCTACAAAAACGGGTGATGTCCTCCTTTCACGCCTTATGGAGTTGTGGTGCATTTGCGACAACGGTTCTTGGTGGGGCTATCGCAGCACATGTCTCACCCCGAACCAATCTTGTAGGAGTGGGTATTGCCTGCCTCTGTCTCTTCATCCCATCGGTAATGCCGTTGCTGCCCGCTGACCTTGATGATCATGATGGGGGAGAGGAAGAGACATCGGCCAAGATCCCTTTTTTTGGTAAGAGTGTGATGCCCTTATGGGGGATGGGAATCGGTTTGTTAGGTGGGTTGATTGCAGAAGGGGCGGCAAGTGATTGGGGAGCGATCTTGTTGCGCGATGACATGGGTTTTGGAAAAGGTGTTAACGCATCTGCATTTGCAAGTTTTTCACTTGCAATGATCACTTCGCGCTTTCTTGGAGACAAAGCGCTGGACTACTTTGGACTAAGAAAGACGGTTCTCATCGGTGGCTATGTTGGAGGGATAGGTTTAGGCGCCAGTATCGCAGTTAGCGTTCCGATCTCTGACACACACCCAATCCTTGCACTTATCATTATCAACATCGGTTTTGCATGTGCAGGGCTGGGGATTGGCCCTATGTTTCCAGCCTATATCCTGGCGGCATCACAGATACCGGGAATCGCCTCCTCCGTTGCAATCGCCCGAGTGGGCGTCATTGGAATCGCAGGATATTTCATCGGACCATCAATTACTGGTGCTATCGCTCAAGTGACCTCACTACCCATAGCAATGACTTATCCAATCTTAATGTTGCTCCTTGCTGGCTATCAATCACACATCATCAAGAGATAAACCAGGTCTGTATAAAAGTAAAAATTGCTATAGAGAATAAAAGATAGGCAAATGCTATTCGTAAGAGTTTCGGATCAACTTTTGAGCCTCGCATCGATGCGATTCGTGACATAAGTATGGCTGAGAGCGCCATGATGAGAGGAATCCTCCAGTTCACATCTGCCCAGGATTTATAGTGCGCAAAGAAGGCAATGAGTGAATTCAGAGCGATGATCAGCAGTGATGTCCCAGCGGCTTTGGCCTGTGGATTTTTAAAGAAAAGGACCAAGATCGGTATTGCCAGAAAACCGCCACCAACACCAAAGAGCCCGGTCATTGCTCCGATGATCAGCGAGATCACAATGAGCCAGAGAATGGGAACTCGTTTTTCAAGCCCTGTGATTGGTTTGATGAGCATTGAGCTTGCAGCAAGAACAAGCACAAAGACAAAGCCCGTCTTAATACTCTCATCCGGGATTCGATAGGCAACAAGTGATAATCCCACATTGGTAATGAAGCCAATCGAACTGATGATCAGAGCCTCGCGGATGAGCACATCTTTACTTTTTAGCTTGGGAATTAACCCGGCAGTTGCAGCGCTCATGACAACGGCAAGAGCAGCCGTTGTAGCGGCATTGGCGCTAAAGCCGAAGATGTAGATAAGAAGTGGAACGGCCAGCAGCGCACCGCCTGCACCTACAAATCCCAGGACAGCCCCGATGGCCGCTCCGGCAAGAAGCGCTTCGATGACGTACACCCCTGCATAATGGCATCGATCTCTCAGATCGCTCTGAGCCCTCCCGGCAGGGTGGCCAGAGCCGGTGGGCCTTGCCCCGACACGCCAGGCCCGCTTGCCATCTGTCAGTCCTAGGGGCTATTTTTCGAACATCTGTTCGAATATCCACAGCCTAAGGGAGCCATAGCCAGCGATGTCAGTGCCACAGATTAACCCCGCTCACGATGTGATGATCGATGGGTCGACAACGCCGATTGAATTTAGCTTTAAAGGCCGGCGCTTTCGCATCCATGCAGTCTTATCGAGGTGGTGTGAGGCTGGGGGATGGTGGAACCGCATTAGTGATGGCACCTATCGCCCCGATGATGCGGCCCGGGCAGTGTGGCGCGTTGAAGCCGCACCCATCGGTGCACTTACAACCTTTGAACTCGAGCGTGATGAGCTCAGCGGTCAGTGGATTATCAGATCGATATGAGTTTTATTCACCTCAATGTTGCAAGTGCATACTCACTCAAATATGGCACAACCCAACCTGCTGATTTAGTCGCACGGGCAGCACAGTATGAGATGCCAGCTCTGGCACTTACCGATCGAGATGGTCTAGCTGGCGCAGTCCGCTTTGCGCAAAACTGTCTCGACTATGGAATCGCACCAATCATCGGAGTCAATCTAGGTATCGATATAGATGGGGTAAAGAGGCGAATCACCTTACTTGCCCATAGCGATGGAGGGTGGGGCTCGCTGTGCCGTTTGTTGACTTCACTAGCTATGGTCTCGGACAGCCGTAGTCCATCTCTTACTCTTGAGTTTTTGCAGCGTTTTAGCCATTACAGCTCAAATCTCTATGCACTACATGGCCCTGAGTCACCAGTTGGTTCACTACTTACCGAGAACCGTATTGACGCTGCTTTCACTGCATTTAATGCAACACGTGATTTATTTGCTGGTAACGCTATCGAGTGTGTCTCACATCTAGTCGCAGGTAAAGGTCCTCGATCCACATCACAGGCTGCTAAGTCACTAATTTTTGCCCGTGACCACGATATTGATGCGGTTATAACAAATGCTGTACGCATGCGAGATCGCTCTGATGGACCAGTTGCTGATGTCTTAGATTGTGCACGCCAGTTAGTCCCACTACATCCACGCCATGTTGAGCGTCACAATGCCGAAGGCTTTTTGAAATCTGGTGAGGAGATGACTGCACTAGCTGGAGAGATCGCACGCGCCGCTGGAGAGCGCACACCACGACAACTGCTTGCCACAACCAGGGCATGGGCCGAACGCGCTCTGCTATCGCCGGCACGCGATATTGGTTTGGGGGGTGCACACTTGCCCGAACCCCATGTTGTTGGTGCCCAGTCTGCACATCAGATGCGCATACTTTTGCGCACACGTAGCGAAGCGGCAATCAATTGGCGCTATAGCGATAACAATGCAATCAAAAATGCACGTATACGTCTAGATGATGAACTATCAACGGTTGCAACGTTGGGCTTTGAATCCTATTTTTTAACCGTTGCCGATATCTGCGATATGGCACGTAGTGCAGGCATTCGTGTTGCTGCACGTGGTAGCGGTGCAGGTTCACTGATCTGCCATTTACTTGGAATCTCTGGTGTTGAACCTATGACCCACGGCCTACTCATGGAGCGTTTTTGTTCACCACTTCGCCGTGCACTGCCCGATATCGACATCGATGTCGAATCCCACCGTCGCCTTGAAATCTATGACATGGTCTTTAAACGCTATGGCGATATCAACTGGGATAGGCCCAACAACCAGTCGCGTTGTGCAACTGTTGCGATGGTAGATACATATCGTGCTCGTCACGCTATACGCGATGCAGGTGCAGCCCTGGGCCTTCCTGCCATGGAGATTGATCTTTTGGCCAAATCAATGCCCCATGTCCGTGCTCGCAATATTTCGAGTGTCCTTAAAAATCTACCCGAGCTCAGATCATTAAACATCGAGGCACCTCTAACCGCGATGACAATCACCCTTGCTGAGCGCTTAGATGGCCTACCTCGACATTTAGCGATGCATCCATGTGCCATAGTTTTATCCGATGGTGCTTTATTGGATCGTGTGCCACTAGTTGCCAATGCAAGTAACTATCCCATGGTGGTCTTTGATAAAGATGATGTAGAAGCAATCGGCCTTTTAAAACTCGATGTGCTCGGAGTACGCATGCAATCAGCTATTTCATATGCCCTTACCGAAATCGAACGTACACAGGATATGAAGATTGATATCGATGCAGTGCCGCTGGATGATGTACGGACGTATGAGCTGATTCAATCAACGCGTACCCTTGGGATTTTCCAAGTCGAGAGTCCAGGCCAGCGTGAGTTAGTTGGCAAACTTGAGCCTAAGACATTTACTGATTTGATTATCGATATCTCCCTCTTTCGTCCTGGCCCAGTCAGAGGCGACATGATTACACCCTTTCTGAAGGCGCGACATGGCTGGAGTCCAGCACAGATCATCCACCCCAGCCTCTATGAGATCCTGCGTGATACCGAAGGTGTTGTCGTCTTTCACGAGCAAGTCATTGAGATTATTACAGTCATGACAGGTGCTTCTTTGGCCAGTGCCGATGAAAAACGTCGCGCATTGGGGGACAAGGCAGGTGCACAAGAGGTCTGTGATTGGTTTTTTCCTGCAGCGATAGCGCGCGGATACGAGTTACCAATCATCACTCAGATCTGGGATCTTTTGCGAGCCTTTGCCTCCTTTGGTTTCTGCAAGGCCCATGCTGCAGCCTTTGCCATGCCTACATATCAATCGGCCTGGCTCAAGACGCACTATCCAGCGGCTTTTTTAGCGGGTGTACTTACGCATGAACCAGGCATGTATCCCAAGCGTCTCATCATCGATGAAGCACGCCAGATGTCGATTGTAATTGCTCCGCTAGATGTCAATGAATCCGATGCTGTGTATCGCGTTGAGGAAAATGGGGGTGCAATCCGTATCGCACTCTCGACTATCTCGAAGATCAGTGATGCCGAAATCACCTCGATTATCGCTGGTCGTCCATATATAGATTTAGCTGATTTTGTGCATCGCTCTGGGAGTAGCACACCTGTTACGGAAAGTGCGATTCTGACCGGTGCCTTTGATCGTCTGCACAGTGATGTCAAGCGCCGCGATCTTCTGTTGTATCTATCTGATCTACAGCGCTCACCAAATATCGCTGTATCAGGCGCGCAGATGAACTTAGCTTTTACGCCCCCCACCTTAATCACTAGCGCTCTGCCTGATATGAGTTCTTCTGAGAGCGTGCGTCATGAGGTCGAGCGTTTAGGCATCGACATGTCACGGCATTTAATCGATTTCTATAGTGATTTTCTCAATGCTATCGGTGCTGTGCGATCATCACAGTTACTAGAGGCACGCTCTCGTTCTAGTGTTCTTGTTGCAGGTATCAAAGTTGCGATGCAGACCCCGCCGGTGCGCTCAGGCAAGCGCGTTATTTTCCTCACCCTCGATGATGGTTATGGCTGTAGCGATTCAGCTTTTTTCACTGATGTGCAAGCAGAATATGCCAGGACCCTATATTCATCATCCCTGCTCCTGGTTCGGGGTACTACTCGGCGTACAGGTGCGCGTGGGATTTCAATTAGCGCCACAGGTGCCTGGGATTTACGCGCGGCATACGAAAGATGGCGGAGTAAAGAAAGTACGCTGGCAATATGAGCTCGGCCTCGATTCTGCACGTCGATATGGATGCATTCTTTGCCTCCGTTGCCGAGCGCGATAACCCTGAGCTCAGAGGCAAGGCCATTGTGATTGGCATGGGCGCACGGGGAGTTGTATCTGCGGCTAACTATGAGGCGCGCAAATTTGGAATTCATTCTGCGATGCCAGTCAGTAGAGCCAGGCGATTAGCACCACATGCAATTTTTTTACCTGTTGATATGCCGCGCTATCAAGAGGTCTCATCGCATGTGATGGAGATCTTTGAGAGCTTTACTCCCTGGATTGAGCCCATCTCACTTGATGAGGCATTTCTCGATGTGAGCGGTGTAGGGCGCCTGCTTGGCTCACCCCGAGAGATCGCAATAGCTATCCGCGCTAAGGTCTTTGCGCAGGAGGGAATCACATGTTCAGTTGGGATTGCACCATCAAAGTTCATTGCAAAACTCGCATCCGAACATTGCAAACCCGATGGGATGCTAGAGATTGAGGCCCAAGACATACTGTGTTTTCTCCATCCTCTTCCCATACGTGCAATGTGGGGAGTTGGGCCAAAGACGGCTCAGACACTTGAGCGCTTAGGACTTCGTACGATTGGAGATATAGCAAACTTGCCACGCACAACATTAATTCGCGCATTAGGAGAGGCCAGTGGAGCATCCCTGTATGAACTTGCCTGGGGACGTGATTATCGAGATGTGACAGCGCACGATCCAACAAAGAGCATCAGCGCCGCCGAGACATTTTCCCAAGATTTAGATGATCCAGCACAGATTCTGACCGAGTTCTTGCGACTAAGTGAACGTGCATCTGCGCGACTTCGTGACTTAGATCTATTTGCAAAAACCATTTCCATTAAAGTGCGCTTTGCCGATTTTTCTACGATCAATAGATCTAAGACCCTGCCCCTGGCCTTGGATGGAACCCAAGAGATATACGAAGTTGTGAGATCTCTCTATGGGGCTCTTCATATTGAGCGGGCCCGCCTGCGTCTAGTGGGAGTCTCACTTGAGAATTTAAGTAGTGGCGCCCCCGAACAGATGGTCCTGGGTGCTCGTGAAAGTGGCTGGCGACAGGCCGATGGCGCGATAGATCGTGCCAGGGCACGCTTTGGTGCAGGCAGTGTGCGTCCAGCCCGATTGATCGAGCCAAGTGATAAGGGCGATGATTGAGATGGCGATCAGTGCAGCAGATAAGAGGCCTGGATAAGTAGCATGCAGGAGAGAAACCTTCTATTGTGTGGCTATGGCTCTCTCCGATCATGAAAAGCGCATGCTTCAGGAGATGGAGGCCGCCCTTTTAACCGAGGACCCACGGCTATTTTCAGCCCTGTCTGGGAATGTGCGACCTAGCCGAGCCCGCTCTACCTGCGTTGGGCTGGGCCTGATTCTGCTTGGACTCATCTCCCTCTTCACCGGTCTGATCGCCCAAATAACCCCCGTCGGCCTTCTGGGATTCATCCTGGCCCTAGCCGGGGTCATCACCCTTATCTCAAAGCTCGGGGCCCGACGCCCACGGATCAAAGGCGCTCGCAGGGCGCGTGGCCTTGGTCCGCGCCTTCAAGAGCGCTGGGATGAGCGTAATAATCAGTAGAAGTTAGATCAATCCACCTCCTGTAGGCCCCCAAATGGGGGCCTACTTTCATTTCCTCATAGCCAGGGTGGGTGGCATGTGGAAAATAGTGGGAATACATGGAAAGAAGTGGTGTAAAAAGGAGTAAAATGGAGTAAAGTGGGGAACCGAGCCACGGGATCAAGTGGTGAGCGAACTTCCGGGGAAGGGGGGCGCTAAAAATGTTCCTTGGCACCCACGAACCACGCCTTGATGAAAAGGGCCGTCTCATTCTTCCGGCGAAGTTTCGCGAAGAGCTGGCATCGGGTCTGGTGATTACTAAAGGACAAGAGCGCTGTCTATATGTCTTTCCGAGCAATGAGTTCACCGTTATCACAGAGACGCTAAAGCAAGCGCCAGTCACTGCGAAATCAGCACGCGATTACAGCCGTGTGATGTTTGCAGGAGCACATGATGAGATCCCAGATCGCCAAGGTCGCATAACAATTCCACAAGGTCTTCGCACATATGCAGGCCTAGAGAAAGAGTGCGTTGTTATTGGCGCAAATACTCGCGTTGAAATTTGGGATGCAACTTCTTGGAATAAGTATTTAGCAGATCGAGAAGAGAGCTTTGCTGATGTCTCCGAGGAGGTATTTCCTGGCCTGTTTTAAATAACTCTCATCTGTGGCCACCGCCGACCCTTCGAGCGTATCGGCGCCCCTTCCCCGGCGCCGCTGCTAATCAGATCCGTCGGCCGGCGGTGACCAGAGATGAGAGCTAAGGAGGAAAACCTTATAAATTCGAATTAAAGGGGGAGCGATGATTAATAGCAGTGAGCACATATCGGTGATGCGAGATGAGTGCATTGAACTTTTTGCCCCCGCAATCGCACTCACTGCAAACCCGATTATTGTTGATGCAACCCTTGGTCTAGGTGGACATACTCAGGCTCTACTCGAGAGATTTCCGACTCTTAGAGTAATTGGAATTGATCGCGATGCCGACGCATTAGAGCGGGCAGTAATCCGCTTATCCGCCTTTAAGAATCGAATATTTACTCGACATGCCACCTTCGATACGATGACCGAAATCGTCAGCTCATTCGGCTACGACCAAATCACTGGAGCGCTCTTTGATTTAGGTGTCTCCTCAATGCAGCTGGATCAATCTGAGCGAGGCTTCTCATACGCCCATGAAGCCCCTCTAGATATGCGTATGGATCGCACACAATCTCTAACTGCAGGGCACATTGTAAATACATACGAACCAGGTGAGTTGGTCCGAATCCTGCGCACATATGGTGAGGAAAAATTTGCAACTCGTATCGTCGAATCAATCGTGAAGGCACGAGCAGTCGCGCCACTGAACTCAACGACTCAATTAGCCGCCCTGGTCAAAAATGCGATACCAGCAGCGACGCGACGCACTGGTGGTAACCCTGCCAAGCGCAGTTTTCAGGCCCTTCGTATCGAGACTAATGATGAGCTCGGCGCCCTTGCCCGAGCCCTTCCAACGGCGCTCGAGCTCATCTGTGTTGGGGGCCGCTTAGTCGTGATGTCTTTTCAGTCTCTTGAAGATCGCATTGTCAAAGATCTCTTTGTCGCATCCACAACATCGGGTACCCCACGAAATCTCCCATTCGAGCTTCCAGAGTTAGCGGCAAAGTTCTCTCTAGTTTTTCGCGGTAGTCAAACTCCACAAGCTACGGAGATAAGGGAAAACTCGCGCTCTGCATCCGTGCGTCTGCGTGCGATTGAGAGAGTGGCTGCATAATGGCTATGACTGCTCTGGCTCCAGCGATCACTCGATCAAAGAAAATCCTGGTAGAAAAGTCATCTCAAGTCGTCCTCAAGCTTGTTCCTGATATGTCAGCTGGAAAACAAGCTGATCGCAAATTCTTCGCCATATTTGTCTCAGGTATTGGGGTTGCTGGTTTGATGTTTCTCCTCTTTATCAACACCTTGAATGTGCAGGATGCCTTTAAGATTAACAACCTCAAAACCGAGGCAAAAATGGTCAGTGATCAACGCGAGGCGATTGCACGCGAAATCGATAGGCAAGCCTCTCCTGAGGCCCTGGCACGAAGCGCTACAGCCCTAGGAATGAGGCCATCAGAGAGCCCCACTTTTCTCGATGTGAATGTAATAGTGAGTCCACAAGGGAGCCCAAGTAATGGGTAATTTCGCTCTTGCACACAATCGAATCAGATTTTTAGTTCTTGTAGTGGCAGTTGCGATGTTGTTATTTGGCGTGCGTCTTGTACAAGTCCAGGCTGTTCAAGCCGGTGACTATCGCCTGCGCGCCATCAATGAGATGGAAAATACTCACACACTGCCGGCCCCACGAGGGGCTATCACAGATAGAAATGGCATCGCATTTGCCCGTAGTGTGGCCGCAATAAGTATCGTTGTGGATCAAACTCAGGTCCTCAATCATGCCAAGGTTGCAAATTTCGTCGCCCCAATTCTAGGGTTGAGCGTCTCAGAGGTCACCACGAGTATCACCGGAACACGCAAATGGAGCATGGTGTATCCAAATGCAAAGCCAGCCATTTGGGAAAGACTCAATGCTGCGATTACAACATATAACGCGCAGTTTCGGCCTATGAGCCCGGACCGCATTTATGGCTTTCTTCCCGAGCGTGGCTACATTCGTGAATATCCCTCAGGCTCTCTAGTGGCATCACTCATAGGATTCGTCAATCGTGACGGCAGGGGTGCAACGGGACTTGAGTCCAGTATGAACTCAACTATCACAGGAGTCGCAGGAAAGTACTCCTTCGCCAATGGTTATGGGGCTGAGATACCCGGCTCTCAATCTGAAATTATTCCTGCACAAGCTGGTACGACTGTGCGATTGACAATTGATCGTGATATCCAATGGGTCGCATCAAAGGCGATCTCCGATGTTGTCAAATCCTCTCGGGCGATAAGCGGCACCGTAATCGTCATGGATCCAAAGACTGGTGAGATTTTGGCCCATGCCACTGCACCAACCTTTAATCCCAACAACACCTCCAAGGTCTCACTCGTTTCAATGCGCAATCCATCCGTCCAAGATGTGTATGAACCTGGTTCAACTGGCAAGGTGATGACTCTGGCAGCTGCGATTGAAGAGAAGAAAGTAACTCCAGAGACTGTCTTCACGATTCCATATGCACTCAAGCGCTCCACCAAGGTGTTTCATGATCATGAGAAACATCCAACTCAGCGCCTCACCACATCTGGGATTCTAGCGGTCTCAAGTAATACTGGTTCGATTCAAATTGGTGAGCTTTTATCTAATCAGACTCTTTATAACTATCTAACAAAGTTCGGTATCGGGACCAAAACTGGTTCAGGGTTGCCAGGTGAGTCACGGGGAATCTTGCCAAAAGTGGCAGACTGGTCCGGTACGACTCCGCCAACAGTCGCTTTTGGTCAGGGTTACTCCTTGACTGCCATGCAAGCAACGAGTGTCTTTGCAACAATTGCAAATGATGGCCTCCGTGTATCTCCAACGGTCATTGCAGGAACGAGTGACTCCAGCGGAAACTACACACCGGCACCAGGACGTACGAGCCAACGTGTCATTAGTGAACAAACCGCTGCGGCCATGCGAATCATGATGGAGGGCGTAGTCTCATCCCAAGGCACTGCGCCATCTGCTGCAATCGCTGGATACCGCGTTGCTGGTAAGACCGGTACTGCCCAACGAATCGACGATACCTGCGGCTGCTATCGCGGATACACCGCCTCTTTTATCGGCTTTGCACCCGCTGATAAACCGGCATATGTCATCAGTGTGACCATTCAAGATCCAAAGGGGATGCACTGGGGTGGCTTCCTTGGGGGACCAGTCTTCAAAAAAACCATGTCATTTGTTTTGCAGAGCAGACAGATTGCACCGACTGGCACGAGGATTTTGCCAGTCGCCCTGGATGAAAAGGCTTTACTGGCTATGAGGGTGGCAGATGCAAAGACCACTCGCTAACCCCAATAAGAGTCTCTCTGCTATCTCCAACGTCATCGGTGCATACAGCCAAGAGGACCTTGAGGGAATAGAAATCTCTGGCATCGCCCAGTCAAGTGATGATGTCGTTGAAGGTGACCTATTTATCGCCCGTGCCGGTCAGAGAGTTCACGGCGCAGCCTTTGCCAAAGATGCAATCAAAGCCGGCGCTATCGCTGTCCTCACAGATGCCCTCGGAGCCCAAATGATCACCGGTGTCCCCGTGCTCATCTGTGAAAATCCTCGACGTGCAGCAGGAATCGTCAGTGCTTGGTTTTATGAAGAGCCAATGCGCGATCTCTATAGCGTTGGTGTGACAGGCACTAATGGAAAGACCACTGTGACAACTTTGTTACATCAGATCATGCAAGCTGCAGGGCGCGAAAGTGGGCTGATTGGAACCGTAGAGGTTCGTCTGGGAGTTGATGTGCTTGCAAGCAAACGAACAACGCCCGAGAGCTCTGATTTGCAGGCTCTGTGTGCTGCGATGCGTGAGCGACATTTACGCAATCTGGTCATGGAGGTCTCAAGCCATGCCATAACTCTTGAGCGAATCCGTGGCAGTCACTTTGCAGTTGTTGGCTTCACCAATCTCTCTCAGGATCACCTAGATTTCCATAAATCAATGGAGGATTATTTCCGCGCCAAATCCAGTTTATTTACCTTTGAATACGCTGATTTGGCCGTTATCAATATAGATGACCCGTATGGAGCGCGTTTGGCCCAAGAGACTGAGCTGCCAGTCCTGACTCTGTCTCGCAATCAGAGAAAAGCCACTTGGCACTTTGAATCCATCACACGTGACTACATCGGTGCATCGATTGCAGTCCGGGGTAGTGGTGGCAGGCTCATCGAGGGTAAGACGACTCTTCAGGGTGGCTTTAACCTCGATAACTTGCTGATGGCTATTGCAATTGCCTCTGAGAGTGGAGTCGATCCACTCGAGATCGCAGCGATACTTCCTCAACTCACAGGGGCCGTGGGCCGTCTTGAGCCTGTACATCTGGGTCAGAGATTCACAGCACTCGTTGATTATGCTCACTCGCCCGATGCCGTTGCACGCGTGTTGGAGATGGCCCATGAAATTACACAGGGAAGTGTTATAGCCGTCTTGGGCTGCGGAGGTGATAGGGATGCTTCAAAGCGCTCCTTAATGGGAAGGGCACTTCGTGATGGTGCAGACATCGCGATTTATACCAGTGATAACCCCAGGAGTGAAAAACCAGAGGATATTCTGGTGCAAATGCTCCTCGATATAGATGTCGTAGCACCCAACCAGGTCATTGTGGATCGCGCTGGTGCGATAAAAAAAGCGGTCAATCACGCTCAAGATGGCGATGTGGTGATCGTGTTGGGTAAAGGTCATGAAAAAGGCCAAGAGATAGCAGGGACGATCTATCCCTTCGATGATCGAATCGAACTTGCGCGCGCAATTGAAGATAAGAAATGATCACGCTCACTGCAGGTGAGATTGCACTCTTGGTTGGGGGAGAGCTCCACTGTGATCGGGATCTTCTCATCTCACGTGCCCCCGTCTTTGACTCTCGACAAGCCTGCCCAGGATCATTTTTTTTGGCACTCAAGGGATCCTCCTCCGATGGACATGATTTCGTCGCCGAGGCCTATCGCTTAGGTTCGATGTTCTCACTCACAACACGTGTTATTGATGGGCCATGTATCGTCGTAAAAGATGTCATTGAGGCACTTTCGATTATCGCAACTTTTGTGCGAAGCCGACTAAATAATCTGATGGTTATAGCGATTACCGGCTCCCAGGGAAAGACCAGCACAAAGGATCTTCTGTCCCATATGTTGGGAGCGGTCGGACCAACGGTGGCTCCTACGGACTCATTCAACAATGAACTAGGTCTGCCCATAACGCTGCTTGAGTGTGATGAGCGCACACGTTTCTGTATTCTTGAGATGGGTGCGCGCCATAGATATGACATTGCGCGCTTATGCAAAATTGCACAGCCAAATATCGGTGTCGTCCTCGTTGTCGGCACCGCACACTTTGCCGAATTCGGATCGCAATTAGCGATTGCACAGACCAAAGGTGAGCTCATTGAATCTCTCGGACACAGTGGCATCGCAATTCTTGGCACATATGATGAATACACTCCGGGCATGTCAGCCCTGCACCCAGGGAGAACTCTCACATTCGGTGAGAAGGGCAATGTCGATGTCCGCGCCGCCCACGTTGAGATGCGTGAGGGGCGGCCCCACTTTGATTTAGTAACAAGTGCTGGCCGCGATGCAGTGGGCATGCGCCTGGTGGGTGCCCATCAGGTCTCAAACGCCCTGGCAGCAGCGGCCGTGGCAACGGCCTTGGCCTTGCCGATTGAGCTCATAGCCAGCTCTCTATCAACGGCTGAAATCACGAGCAAGTGGCGCATGCAGCTCGATGAAGTCGGAGATTTATTGATAATAAATGACTCCTATAACGCCAACCCAGCCTCAATGGCCGCCGCCATTCGTACTCTCAGTCTCTTCGCTCAGGAACGTGGAGGTCAGTCCTGGGCCTTTCTGGGAAAAATGCATGAACTCGGCGAGTCAGGGGCGATGGCCAGTGCAGATATTGGCACCCTTGCATCTGAGATTGGCGTTGATCACTGTGTGGTTGTTAACGCACCTGAGTATGGATCTGGAGTAGGCCCCATGCAGTTCCATCATGTTGCAACTATCGCCGATGCCGCCATCTTCGCCGAGCATTTATCGCCAGGAGATGTCGTTTTGATCAAGGCATCGCGTGCCCAGAGATTTGAGATATTAGCTGAAGAGATTCAGACTCGCTGGATAAACCGAGGCGGTGAGGTTGGATGAGACAGATACTCATCGCTGGGGCAGTTGCGCTCCTATTCTCTCTCTTTGGAACTCGAGGCCTGATCAAGATTCTTGCAACTCGCGGTTATGGACAGATAATCCGTGATGATGGACCAAGTAGTCACCATACCAAGCGTGGAACTCCTACGATGGGCGGCATCATTCTCATCTCTGCAGCCCTCATAGGTTATTTAGCTGCACATGTATTAACCCAGAGCGCTGTAACTATCTCAGCAATCCTAGTTTTGGGTTTAGTCCTGGCTCTTGGCCTTTTAGGCTTTGTAGATGATTGGCTGAAAGTAACTCGGCAAAAATCCTTGGGTCTTACCGGGAGGCAAAAACTCCTGGGACAAGCAATTATTGCTGCAATTTTTGGCTCTCTCGGAATTCGCTTTGCCGACTCAAATTCGCTCACACCCATCTCTTACTATCTATCCGGTGTTCGTGAAACTGCAATCTACCTTGGACCCGTTGTCGCAGTCGTATGGGTTGTTGTGATGGTTATGTCGGCAAGCAATGGCGTCAATCTCACTGATGGTTTGGATGGCCTTGCCACAGGAACTGCTGTTATGGTTTTTCTGGCATTCATTTTAATTGGGGTGTGGGAGTTTGGTCAGAGTTGTGACATCAATGCAACTGCTGGCTGTTATCAAGTTCGAGATCCACTGGATTTGGCAGTCCTTGCCGCCTGCTTTGCCGGTTCATGCACTGGCTTCCTTTGGTGGAACGCCTCACCTGCACGGATATTCATGGGCGACACAGGATCACTTGCACTTGGCGGGGCGCTAGCGGGCTTGGCTGCAACTCTGCGTGTTGAGCTTCTTCTGATTCCCCTTGGTGGTCTCTTTGTGATCATTACGATGTCGGTGCTCATCCAAATGCTCTACTTCAAACTCAGTGGGGGAAAACGTGTCTTCAAGATGGCGCCCCTACAACATCACTTTGAACTACTGGGCTGGGGAGAGGTCACAATCGTGATTCGCTTCTGGATTATTGCAGGACTCTCTGTGGCAGCTGGGTTAGGCCTGTTTTATGCCCAGTGGGTAGTGAAGTAACCAAGATGTCCCTGAATTTTGTGGGCAAGAAAATTCTAGTCGCAGGTGCAGGGGTCACAGGAAGTTCAGTGGCCACGGCACTGAGTTCGTATGGCGCCAGGATTGTTATCGTCGATGAGAATCCCAACATTCAGAGCAAATTTCCAGTTCTAAGCCCAGATGCAATCTCTATCAAGGATTTCTCTGGAGTTGTTGTCTCCCCCGGTTGGAAGCAGAGCCATCCACTCCTGCGCGCTGCAGAAATGGCGGATGTAGAGATTCTCAATGAGATTGACCTGGCCTGGAATATCGCTCAGGAGATCGCTCCTACGCAAAAATGGTTAGCCCTGACTGGGACCAACGGAAAGACAACTACCGTTGAGATGGCAGCGGCAATGCTTCAGCGCGCAGGATTGAAAGCTCTTGCATGTGGAAATGTTGGGAATACAGTTATTGATGCCGTCACAGGCAAGCAAGCTTTTGATTACCTCATCCTTGAGCTCTCATCCTTCCAACTGCACTGGATGCGCCAAGCCAGATTTGTGAGCGCTGCGATCCTTAATCTGGCACATGATCATCTAGATTGGCATGGAAGTTTTGAGGCATATTGTGATGCTAAGCTCTCCTTACTTGAGCACTGTGAGCTTGCAATTCTCAATAGTGATGACAGTGAAATCACCAATCGCACTCGGACCAGTCAGGTGCGCACCCTCCATTTCACCCTCAAGACACCAGCACCAGGGGAGCTCGGAGTTGTCGAGAACCTTCTCATCGATCGCGCCTTTGTACGTGATCCGCAAGAGGCCTCGATGATCGCTGCAATCAGCGATATCGTGCCGTCATTGCCGCATAGTGTCTCCAATGCCCTTGCCGCCGCCGGCCTTGCTCTCTCTGTTGGAGCCTCCTATAGCGATATCCAATCTGCCTTGATTGGATTTAATCCGGGCCGCCACCGCATTGAAACTATCGCCACTAGCGATGGCATCTCGTGGGTGGATGACTCCAAGGCAACAAACCCACATGCGGCAACCGCCTCGATACTCTCTCACGTGTCCGTCATTTGGATTGCAGGTGGCCTCGCCAAGGGCGCCGATATGAACCCCTTGGTCAAGCGGACAAAGGAGCGAATTAAGGCAGTCATTCTTATCGGGGCCGATCGGGAGTTAATTGAGAGCGCCTTCGCCAAGCACTCACCGAATACACCTCTGGTAAAAATCGATGTCGAACATGTCAAGGAATCAGTCTCCAACGATTTAATGGAGGCTGTTGTAAACGCTGCTCAAGATTTAGCTACTTCAGGTGATACGGTCCTTATGGCACCTGCATGCGCATCTATGGATCAATTCATCTCTTACGCCGATCGTGGGGATCGCTTTGCTTTAGCCGTCAGGACGCTGGTGTCAGGTGCAAAGTAATACTCGATCCACTTTCTTTACTAAGCCTGTCAATCTCTACTACATGCTCTTGATTAGCACGGCAAGCTTGAGTCTTCTTGGCCTCATCATGGTCTTCTCGGCCTCATCAATCTACTCACTTGAATCTAAAGGGGCAACATATGCGGTAGTGCTGCGTCAGATTCTCTTTCTCATTATCTCAATTCCATTGGCTTGGGTGCTCTCAAGATTTTCTCTTGCACGCTGGAAATTTATCGCTCGAAGTGGAGTGATCATTTCTATTGTACTTCTCATTCTGGTGCAGGTGATAGGTAAAAGTGTCAACGGTAATCGCAACTGGATTGATTTGGGAATTATAGATTTTCAGCCCAGTGAGATTGCGAAATTCTTGATGATTCTCTGGGCGGGTTACATACTGGCCAAACGTGAGCGCGCTGGTGCGATCACGACCAACGTCATCACTCTTATTGCTCCAGCTTTTGCTCTTTGTATCGCTTTAATCTTGATGGGCCGCGATGCAGGTACGGCAGCAGTCTTTGCCTTCATCTTGGCCGGGCTTTTATGGGTCTCTGGTGTTCGATTAGGAGTCTTTGCCTGGTTCACCACCCTGGGCTTTGCAGGAATAGCCGCTCTCATCCTGGCTGCGCCATATCGAATGGCGCGTTTTGCTGTATTCCTCAATCCATTTGCCGAGGAGCAGTATAAAAATGTGGGATGGCAACCGGCACATAGTTTGCTGGGCCTTGCCAGTGGTGGATTATTTGGAGTTGGGCTTGGAGCAAGTCGTCAAAAGTGGGGCAACCTATCCCAAGCGCACACTGATTTTATTTTCTCGGTGATTGGGGAAGAGTTAGGTCTTTTTGGGACATTGGTGACTATTGCACTATTGAGTGTCTTAATGTTTTCAATCTTCAAAATAGCTCTGCGAGCAAAGGATCCGATGGTTCGTGCCGCCTGTGCGGGTATTGGCTGTTGGATTGCGATTCAGACAATACTCAATATTGGTTCGACCCTGAGTTTGATTCCAGTAGTTGGAGTGACACTACCTTTTGTCTCCTACGGTGGTTCAGCCCTCATCGCTACTTATATGGGGATCGGATTTGTCATTGGCGCAGCACGGCGTGATCCTGCAATCTTTGATGAGCTGAAAAAAAGTGAGCATAAATGGCTACGGTAGCCTTTGCCGGCGGTGGCACTGCTGGGCATATCGAACCCGCACTAGCGGTGGCACGTGCTTGGGCGAAAGAACATCCACACGATACCCTCGTTTTCATCGGGACAAAGACTGGCTTGGAGAACAAGCTGATCCCATCTGCTGGATTTACTCTCACTCACGTCCCAAAGGTCTCTATCCCACGAAGGCCATCTCTAGCATGGCTGCGAACGCCATTTGATCTCCTCGCAGCGGTGCGGGCCTGCCGCATCATTCTTCGCAACGCCGATCTCTTGATCGGTTTCGGTGGTTATGTCAGTGCTCCTGCATATCTGGCCGCACGCCTGGGCAAGACCCCCATTCTTATCCATGAGGCAAATGCAAAGCCTGGTTGGGCGAATCGACTCGGAGCTCTACTGACACCATTCTTAGCCATTGCACATCCTGTTGATTCTGGCAGGTTTGCTCAGGCTCTGATCACAGGAGTTCCTCTGCGATCAGATGTGAGTGCAGCATTTAGCGCCTCGCATCTAGATTTCAAGGCTGCGCGTGTAGCTGCTAAGAAACGCCTTGGCTTTGATGAACAAGCCCCATTAATTTTTATCATGGGTGGATCTCAAGGATCTGTCGCGATCAATAGCGCCGTCGCTGATGCGCTCAACGAGCTGCTCTCTCAAGGATTTTCAATTTTGCACTCTGTCGGGGCTGCACATACCTTGCCTCCAGCACAGCCTTCCTACCGGCCAGTGGGCTATGTCGATGCGATGGCCGATGCATATCTAGCCAGTGATCTCATCATCGCTAGAAGTGGGGCCATAACATGCAGTGAGTTTCGTGCTCTCGGGCGATACGCTCTTTTTGTGCCTTTACCGGTTGGCAATGGAGAGCAGTTTCACAATGCCAAGAGCCTTGTCGAGGCCGGGCGGGCACAGATTCTCAAACAATCAGATTTTAGTGGCAATTATCTGATGAGACACATCAGTGAGCTTTTGGCTCATGCACATATGGCACCTATCCATGGATCTGATCTTGATTTAAATGCGGCTAAAAAGATTCTAGCCTTAGGTGAGTTTGCGATCGCAAAGCGATGAGACCACAGTTGAAATCCTTGCGTGGAAAGCATCTTCACTTCATTGGTATAGGTGGGGCAGGAATGAGTGGCTTAGCCCGAATCGCTCTCTCACACTCAATACATGTGAGTGGCTCGGACTCAAAAGACTCCTCAGTTCTCAAGGCTCTCAGTGCTTTGGGCGCCACTGTCACGACCACACACATGGCAAGTAACGTTGATAGCGCGGACTTGGTCGTGTACTCGGCGGCTATTTCGCCTAATAATCCTGAGCTTATAAGAGCTCGTGAGATCGGAGTCGAAGTTCTGACTCGGGCATCTGCACTTGCAATTTTAATGTCTGAGTCCAAGAGCATCGCAGTCGCCGGAACTCATGGAAAAACCACAACATCATCAATGTTGGCCGTTGCCTTACAGGCCTGCGCCGCTGATCCATCCTTTTCTATCGGTGGCACGATTACAGCATCAGGATCCAATGCCCACCGCGGCACGGGAGAAATCTTTGTGGCAGAGGCCGATGAGTCCGATGGCTCTTTCATCGAGTACCACCCTTTCGCCGCCATAGTCACCAATATCGAGCATGACCATGTTGATTTCTTTCCCACACCCGAAGCAGTCGCGGAGGCCTTTAGAGATTTTGCCGCAACGATTGACACAGATGGATTCTTGACCTACTGCGCCGATGATGCTGGAGCACTCGCACTTGCCGCACAGACCGGTGCGCTGCGTGCTATCTCATATGGCGTAGCCGGCGGCAGTGATCTGACTCTTGACTCCATTGAACTCTTGGCTCTGGGCTCGCGTGCGCGGGCGATTTGGCGCGGCAGAAGCCTTGGGTTTATAGAGCTCGAGGTGCCGGGCCACCATAACCTTCTCAATGCCGCAGCAGTTCTTGCTACAGGAATTGAACTTGGATTTAGCCCACCAGATTTACTGCATGGCCTGGGGTTATTTCGTGGGACCGGTCGTCGCTTTGAGATAAAAGGAACTGTGCATGGAGTGCGGGTCGTAGATGATTATGGTCACCATCCCACTGAGATTGAAGCAACGCTACGCGCTGCTCGAAGATTTGCCGGTGATGGCAGGCTCATCGTTATCTTTCAACCCCACCGCTATTCACGCACTGCCGCATTTGCATCTGGCTTTGCCCGATCTTTAGCCTTGGCAGATCGCGTGATCGTTCTAGAGGTGTATTCCGCAAGTGAGAGAGCTATCCCAGGAGTCACATCAGGGTTGATCACAGATTTGATGAGCAACGGTGAGTACATTCCAAATTTTATTGAGGTAAGCGATAGCGTTATTGAGTCTGCCGAACCTGGTGATGTGATTATTACCCTGGGAGCTGGAGATGTGAGCTCCTTAGCACCGATAATTCTCGAGGGCTTGATAAGGCGATTTGCCTAGATGAGAGAGCGCAGGTTGATCCTTGGGCTCTCGATTGTGCTCTTTTTTGGCGCGGCCTATGTGCTGGGCTGGTCCACACTCTTTACTGTGAGTGCAGTGCAGATCACAGGCACCGACAAACCCATGACATCTGAGGTCATCATTGGTCAGAAGCTAGCTCGGGTACAACCACGGGTAGTCAGTGCTCAATTCGAGAGAGTCGCCTGGATCGAGAGGGCCGATGTCTCGAGAAACTGGTTGACCGGAAAAGTCACCATCTCTTTGACTGAGCGGCGCCCAATTGCGATCTACAAGGATCAGGCCATCGATGCTTTCGGAGTGAACTTTGCTCTTACTAATCAAAGAATTGAGGAGCTTCCACAGATTCAAGCGGGCACGATAGAGGCAGCGATAGCTGGTGCAAGATTTTTTGCAGCCCTGCCTGCTGATATCGGCAAAAATGTGAGCTCAGTCAAAGTACGAGGTGGTGATATCTATCTCCTTGAGATGCAAATAGATGGAAAGAGTCTGCAGGTTACTTGGGGACAAGATGTCGAGATGGCTCTTAAAGTGAGGGTTTATAAGGCTTTGCTGGCACAGCCAGAGAACACAAAGATTAGGCGCATGGATGTCTCGGCCCCGAATGCTCCAATCGTAAAATAGATCAGCCGACACGAAGTTAGAAAAATCGAGTGGGTGTTTGATTAAGAGCGCCCGTCACCTTACGTTCCTGGTATTGAAATGCGATGAGTTGTAAGGCTCAAGTTGAGGTTTATAGTTCACAAAGAGGAGAAAAGTGGCGTCACCGCAGAATTATCTCGCAGTCATCAAAGTTGTCGGCATTGGTGGTGGTGGAGTAAATGCGATCAATCGAATGATCGATGTTGGTCTCAAGGGCGTTGAATTCATTGCAATCAATACCGATGCCCAACATCTGTTGATGAGTGATGCAGATGTGAAGTTAGATATCGGTCGCAAAACAACTCGCGGACTTGGCGCGGGAATGGATCCTGAAAAGGGACGTGCTGCAGCACTCGATCACGCCGATGATATTGAGGAGATTTTACGTGGTGCGGATATGGTTTTTGTAACCGCTGGTGAAGGCGGAGGCACCGGTACCGGCGCAGCTCCAATTGTTGCAAAGATCGCTCGTGATCTCGGTGCCTTAACAATTGGAGTCGTTACCCGTCCATTTTCTTTCGAGGCAAAACTGCGCTCGACTCAGGCCGATGTTGGTATCGAAGCACTGCGAAGTGAAGTCGATACCCTCATAGTGATTCCCAATGATCGACTACTAGCGATCTCAGATCGCACAATCACTTTGGCAGATGCCTTCAAAAGTGCAGACCAAGTCCTTCTCTCGGGCGTGCAGGGCATTACCGAGATCATCACTCAGCCAGGTTTGATCAACCTTGACTTCGCCGATGTTCAGGCGGTGATGTCCGGTGCTGGCTCTGCCCTCATGGGTATTGGCTCTGCTCGTGGAGAAAATCGTGCCTTACGTGCAGCTGAGCTTGCAATCTCCTCTCCTTTACTCGAGGCATCAATCGATGGGGCTATGGGGGTTCTGCTCTCAATATCGGGTGGCTCAGATCTGGGTCTCTTCGAGGTCAATGAGGCGTGTGAGCTCGTTCAATCAGCGGTTCATCCCAACGCTAAGTTTATTTTTGGAACTACGATTGATGATGCCTTAGGTGATGAAGTTCGAATCACGGTTGTGGCTGCAGGTTTTGAGGGTGGCCAACCCAAGCGAGTGTCGACGCCCGTTATCGATGCCTCCATTTTGAACGGAAATGCCAATCCTGTGGCATCAAATGATCCGCTCTCTGTCGCCCTTGAACTCGGTGATAATCCGATCCCAAGACGCCGAGTCACATTTGAAGAGTTGGTCGCCGAGGATGAGATCGACGTCCCTGATTTTATGAAGTAAGGCCTTTTGCCAACTCTCTTTACCGATCGGCGCACTGGTGCAAGCCAGGTGCCCTACGCATCATTTAATTTAGCCGGGCATGTGGGAGATGATCCCATTGCGGTGGCAGCCAATCGTGCACTGCTCTCAGAGATGGTTGGGGCGGTTCAATTTATGAATCAGGTGCATGGAGATTCAATCGTGCTTGTCGATGAGATCAGTGATTCAGAGCCAACGTGTGATGCCTTGATAACCAGAGTTCCAGGTTTGGCCCTGGCCGTCTTGGTCGCTGATTGCATTCCTCTTCTACTCTCATCAGCCTCAGTTGTAGCAGCGGTCCATGTCGGTCGTAAAGGCTTGGTCAGTTCTATCGCCTTGAGAGTTATCTGCCAGATGCGAGCCTTAGGTGCTACGGCGATTCATGCTCAATTAGGGGCATCCATCTGCGGCAAGTGTTATGAAGTTCCAGAGGCGATGGCCATAGAGGTGGGGGAGTTGAAACCGGCCGCCTCTGCATTCACCCGCACCGGTACTTCTTCACTCGATCTATCTCAGGCTTTAATCACCGATTTAATTGCACAGGATGTCTCATATGAGGCCTCAACCTCCTGCACTTTAGAAGATGAGATGTACTTCTCTTACCGGCGCAACCATATAACGGGGCGCAATGCGGGAGTAATCTGGCTATGAGTCGATCGGTTGAAATCGCGCGGGGTTTAGAGAGTGTGAAGGCACGCATTCAAACAGCCGCTATCAAAGCTGGACGAGAACCCGATGAGATTACTCTGGTCGTTGTCACCAAGACCTTTCCCATAAGCGATGTAGAGATTCTCAAAGAGCTTGGCGTGAAGGACTTTGGTGAAAATCGCGATGGTGATGCCGCCCCCAAAGCAGGGGCTGTTCCGGGCACGTGGCACTTTCAGGGGCAGATTCAAAGCAATAAACTCAAGTCGATCTGCGCATGGGCCCACGTCATCCACTCCCTCGATGATCTGCGACATTTTAAATTGATTGCTCAATTCGCCAGACATCCGCTGGAAATCTTTCTTCAATGTAATCTCGATGGGCGAGAAGATCGTGGGGGTGCATCAATTCACTCCCTCTATCCACTTGCCCAAATGATTAGCGCCGATCCTGTGCATCGATTGGCAGGGTTGATGGCCGTTGCCCCCCTTGCTCTTGCTCCTGAAAAAGCCTTCGCTGAACTTCAGGGGATTCATATGGCCTTTATGAAGGATTTTCCGGATGCCACTGGCCTCTCAGCGGGTATGAGCGGTGACTTTGAAATCGCTATCTCATATGGTGCGACACATCTGCGTATTGGTAGCCAAATCATGGGTTCTCGGTAGTTCGGCAGGTACCTTTATCACATGGCTAATGCACTCAAGCGCGTCGCAAATTATTTGGGGTTGATGGATGACCCGCAGTTCGATACCCCAGAGACCTCAAAGTCTGCTGAGGTTGCATCATCAGGTGATGTTCGCATCAAAGCCCGGGCAGCGCGCCCAATCTCATCACCTCTTACACCCAGAGGTGATGCCTTAGCGCAGTTGGATCTTCCAGTAGTGGATCGAATCATCACCTTGCATCCACGGTCCTACAACGAGGCTCGCACAATCGGTGAACACTTTCGCCAAGGCAATCCCGTTATTATCGACCTGAATGATATGGATGAATCCGAACAGAAACGTATCGTTGATTTTGCAAGTGGCCTTGCATTTGGTCTGCACGGCACAATTAAGCGTGTTAATAAGAAAGTCTTTCTCATCTCTCCAGCTAATTTTCAGGTAAGCAGCGAGGATAAATCAGCTGCAGCACAAGCAAGCTTCTTTAACCAAAGCTAAGTTTTTCATGCGCATAGGTGCGATTCTCGCCGGTTTTCTCCAACTATTTTTATTCGCCCTACTTGGAAGGCTCATCCTTGACTATGCCCGCATGTTCGCTCGTAACTGGAGGCCTGGGGGTATCGCACTCTATTTTGTAGAGGCTATCTATGCGATTACAGATGTGCCTATGCGGTTTGTTGGTCGCTTCATTCCACCATTACGAATCGGCGCAGTCAGTTTGGATATGAGTTTTATAGTTCTTTTCTTCGGGGTTCAGCTTTTGATGGGATTTGTCAGAGGGATTTAGCAAGCACGAGTGCCAAACCAAGATCATTCTCGTCAACGCTCATCTTGCTATCGTGGGACATCGAGAGAGCCAATACCTCATCCTGAATGTGCTGCAGATGCCTGTTAATCGCATCGGCGATCTCGGGCTTAGCATTCCAAACCACAGTGATGCGATCTGATATTTCAAAGCCATCACTTTTGCGACGCTCCTGTATACATCGAATCACCTCGCGGGCATGGCCGGCCAAGATAAGAGAGGGGGTGAGTTCCAGATCAAGTGCAACGCTTTGGCCATCATGAGAGGCGACCATCCATCCACTCTTTGGTACCTCTGTGATCACTAGATCCTCGAGGGTGATCTCCCATGTGGCTAAGGTTGCTTTTCCGGATGCGCGAAGGCTTTTCACCAGAGCTGTCGCATCACTGGCTGCGATCGCCTTTGCTATCTCCTGAACTGCGCCACCAAACTTGGCACCGAGTGTTTTGAAGTTAGCCTTGATTGATATCTCGACCAAATCTCCATCGGCGTTCGCGATATCTTGAAGGGCGAGCACATTGAGCTCATCGGCTATCTGCTCGCGCATCTGTTCGGGAAGTCCAGCCCACCCACTGGCGGCGATGAGTGCACGCCCCAGCGGTTGGCGGATCTTGACTCCTGATTCGGCGCGAGCGGCCCGGCCAAGTTCGACGATACGACGGGTGAGTGCGACTTGTTCACTTAGATCGTTGTGTATGGCAGATGAGTTGGTGGTTGGAAAATTCGACAAGTGCACCGAGGCCGGCGCCCCCGGATCGGTTGGTCGCACCAGCTCCTGCCATACCTGTTCGGTAATGAATGGAACCATAGGGGCGAGCAACTGGGTCAGGGTGAGCAGGCACTCATGCAATGTGGCCATCGCAGCAAGATCACCATCCCAAAAACGTCGACGAGAGCGACGCACATACCAATTCGATAGATCATCGATGAAGCCGGCAAGTGCTCGACCTGCGCCCTGAGAATCAAATTCAGTCAGAGCATGATCTACCTGGGAGATCAGAAGATTGAGCTCTCCAATAATCCACCGATCCATCAACGGACGATCGGCAAGGAGTGGGCTTTGACTCAACTCAAAGTTTGATGCCTTGGCATAGAGAGCGTGAAATGAAACCGTGTTCCAATAGGTAAGTAGCGTCTTGCGCACAACCTCGTTAATTGCATCATGACCTACACGGCGCGCAGCCCAGGGCGAGCCAGCTGCCAACATGAACCATCGAACGGCATCTGCGCCATGTTGATCCATGAGCGCCATCGGCTCTAGAACATTTCCAAGGTGCTTGCTCATTTTGCGACCATCTTTATCCAAGATATGTCCCAAACACAGGACGGTCTTATAGGAGGATTTATCAAAGACTAATGTGCCGATGGTCATCAATGTATAGAACCAGCCGCGGGTTTGATCGATAGCCTCACATATAAAATCAGCTGGGTAGGCCGCCTCAAAGTTTCTTAGTGAGCCCTCCTTGTGCGGATAGCCCCACTGGGCAAATGGCATAGCTCCTGAGTCATACCAACAATCGATAACTTCGGGAACCCGCCTCATCACAGATGTGCACTCGGTACAAGCAAATTTAATGTCATCGACAAAGGGTCGATGTGGATCCAGATTAGATAAGTCGGTCCCGGCTAAATCACCAAGCTCCTTGAGGGAGTCAACACAAATCTCATGCTCATTTTCACAGCGCCAAATCGGAAGGGGAGTGCCCCAGTATCGATTGCGCGAGAGCGCCCAATCAATATTGTTGTTGAGCCAGTCACCGTAGCGACCGTCTCTAATCGTCTCTGGGTGCCAGTCTGTCGCTGCATTCTCACGAAGCAGCGCATCCTTGATTGATGTTGTGCGGATGTACCACGAGGGCTGGGCGTAGTACATCAGCGCTGTGTGGCAGCGCCAGCAGTGTGGGTATGAATGCTCATATGGTTGGTGCTTATACAGAGCACCACTCTTGGCTAACTCTTTTACCAGAGCCTTATCGGCATCTTTGAAGAAACTACCACCAACAACTGGTAGTTCGGGAAGGAAGACTCCATCGGGTGCGATGGGATTTACAACAGGCAGGCCGTAGAC
>SXGR01150894.1_pt1 | contig 92101 bp, 77 predicted proteins | sample 3174711 | NCBI WGS metagenome assembly SXGR01 (sample SAMN11356860, study PRJNA531348) | freshwater metagenome | isolation source: freshwater sample F1-60 | place: China: Fuxian Lake, Yuxi | collected 2017-12-25 | reverse complement strand
GGACCCAAATTCTGTTCCATGAAAATTACCCAAGACGTTCGCAAGTACGCCGAAGAACAGGGTATGACCGAAAGCGATGCACTTGGTGTTGGGATGCAAGCCAAAGCCGAAGAGTTCAATGCCCAAGGTGCGGAGATTTACATCATACAGGGCGCAGCAAGCAGCGCCCCTACGACGACGACGGGTTAACATTCTCCCGGCGCGCAGCATGGACCCAACTCATCGCGCTCTGCGCGATATTCCAAACACCGCGCACCGGCGCTGTCGCTGTATGAAGCGTCCCTGAGGCAAGTTGCCCTGCCTTGTCGCGACAACGCTGCGCAAATGTTGCACTCACACGCCACAAAAGCTCACCCGCAAGCGTTGCCACAGCACCGAGACTTCCCCGCACACTGATGTCAAAAATCCCATCGGGTGTCACACTCAAACTGGCGTGCATCACTTTGGGATTTCTGGGTTGTGCGGGCAAAACCTGCGGAGGTTCGGGAGGATGAAAAGTAGGCCCGGAGACCGGAGGCAAAGGTGCCTCCGGCCGATCAACATGAGATGGAGGAAGAGATGATGGGGCAGTGTTCTCTTGTGCAAGCCTCACAGCTTCGCGCAAAACTTCAGCATTCACTTCAATATGCACAGGTCTTAATGCTGTCATACACTTCTCCCCCATCTCACATCAAATTAGCTTTCCTCTGAACGACGACGTGATGCTCGAACCACATCGGCCATTTCATCACCAAATTCGTTGGCTTGGCGTCCTGCGCGCTCTGCCACATCACCGGCGCCGTCCAAAACATCGGCCAGCACATTGGCACTGGTGTGAACAACACGTCCTGCAACAGTCCCTGCTTTTCGTGCAAGAAGGCGGCTCAGATCCCATATGCCACCAACCAGAGAGGATACGTCGTCAAGCATCTTGGCTGCGTTTTCGACAACAAATTCCGTACCATCCACCGTTTTGATAAGCAGCGTATCACCCATCCATGCGGTTGAATCGATTCCTTTGGCCAACGTATTTGCACTGCCTTCGATGGTATCGCCTGCAAGATTGCCTAAAACCACAGGCACCTGACCCGCACTCTGCGCAAGCACTAACGCGCCTCCTTTGGCGACATCTATTTGTTCCAACGTCTTATCACATGAACGCTGTACACTGGCGTTGAGAGCCAGAGTCAATTTGGCCCATGTATCTGACAAAATTTTGGTGGCCTCGGTCCCCAAGACCAAAGCCTCTGCACCCTGATTGATCACGACGGTCGCGCTTGCTTCCGTTATCACGCCAACACCTTGGCCTGTTTTTCGTGCTACATTGCCAAGCTCTTGACCCGAACGACGGATGGTATCTGTCACCGGTTGCACGCGATGCTGAAGTGGGCCTTCCACAGCGCGTTCAAAACGATCGCCCTCATGGCGCGGTTGCTGACGAATAAGGCTCGCTAAAAGATGCGCTGCTTCTTGGCCTGAAACAACACGGCGAGAATCAACACCTGAAACAGAAGAACTGGCTTGATGCGATGACATGATAATCCCTCTAAGCAACATCCATGCGAAAATATTTTAAGAGACTTACGACCGCACGGGAAAAGTCGTTGGTAAAAATATCGCAGGAGAGTGTAGGATGTTGCGCACCAGTGCATCAAAAAACGCACATCATATAAATAACACCAATAAGAGGATCAAAACCGATTGCCCGCAATGAGCTTATCAACGCGCTGCTCGAGGATGGTGAGTGGAACCGCGCCCCCGCCCAACACAGCATCGTGAAACTTTTTCATCGAGAAGGCCGCGCCGAGTTCCTTCCGAGCACGCTCACGCTGATCAAGGATCTTGATACGACCAATCATGTATCCGCATGCCTGACCCGGCCAGATCGCGTATCGCTCTACCTCTGCCACCACTTCGCTCTCGGCCATGCCAGTCACTTTCATCATGTAGTCAATGGCCTGTTCACGCGTCCATCGCTGCACGTGAATGCCTGTGTCGACCACCAAGCGAGCGGCGCGAAAAATCTGTGCACTCAAATATCCGAGACGATCGAACGGGTCGTCCACGAAACCGTGTTCGGCAGCCAATTGCTCGGCATAAAGCGCCCATCCTTCGACATAGGCAGTAAAAGGAATAAGCCGACGAAACATTGGCAACGCCTCAAGCTCTTGTGCGATCGTGATCTGAAAATGATGCCCTGGAATAGCCTCATGATACGCAAGCGAGCGCATGGTGAATTTCGCGTGGCTTCGTACGTCGTACACGTTGGCAAAGAAAATCCCAGATCCGGAGCGATCCAAAGGTGCCGGTTTGTAATAGGCTTGAGGTGAAGTGACTTCCATGAAGTGCGGCACAGAATCGACTTTGACACCGATGCTCGGCTTGAGATCAAATAGGGTGTCGGTCTTGGCTGCAATCTCGTCGATGATGGCGCTGTAATCGACCAGAATTTGCTTCCGCGCTTCTTTGGTATCCGGGTACTGAAAGCGCGGGTCGTCGTAGAGCTTCTGCATGGCTTGCGCGAATGGCACGTCGATAAATCCGTTTGCATCAAGAATGGAACGCATCTCCTTTTGGATCCTGTCGACCTCGGCGAGCCCGAGCGCATGGACCTGCGCGGGGGTAAGTTCTGTTGTGGTCGATGATCTTAGTTTGTAAGCGTAGTAGTCATCCCCATCCGGTAGCTTCCAAACGCCAGCGTCATCGGTGGCTTTGGCAAGCAAAACATCCACCGCTTCGATATAGCGATTGTAGGCAGGTAGAACCCCATCGCGAATGACCTCGGTCAAGCTGTCGTGGAGCATGCTGCGTTCTTCGGCATTGAGATCCGCGAGTGCGGCGATCTTGCCATCGAAATGTTTGAGCATGGGATTGTCGGCCACACCCTTCTGAATAAAGCTCGCGGCGTCCGCTCTTACTTTCGTAAGTATAAAGCGCGGCGGAACGATGTTCTTGGCGGCCTGCTCATGTGCAAATGCGATAACCTGCGTGAAGGCAGCATCGAACTTGCGCACTCTTTCGACGAAATTGCGCGCGTCCCTCGCATTGTTCACTTGGTGGGTGTTGATCATGAAGTCGGGCAAGGTGACATGCACGGAGGACAGCTGGTTGATCGCGTAGTCGTGTTGAGGAAACTGCACCAAACCTCTTTGGACATCATCGAGAAACCACGCCATCACGTCGTACGATTCTTGTTCAGTCGCATCCAGATCGTTGCGACGATACCCATGCAACATGTCGCGCTGACGCTTGATCAAGGCGCTTGTGCGCGTCTGGCCCGCAAGGGAATAATCATGGAGATCATCGGAGTGAAAATCCAAACCGAGCGGCTCGAGCAGGCGCAACTCTGAAAGCGTCTGAGGTTCATCGATGAGCTGCTCAACAAGCGATCGCAGATAAAAATGATTGATTGACCACGGACGAAACCAGAGCGTTGGCAGAATAAAAATAGCCAGTGTGCTCACCGAGAGCAGGAGAGCCAGCCATAATTTATTCTTGCGCTTGCGAAGAGGCTTCATAGCTCACGGTGAAATCACGTTCGCGCCCATCGAAGCAAGGCGCTCGACGTAATCGAGTCCCGCTGTAAAATACTGTTCTTTTTAATTGCAGGGAAGTTGAGCAAGAAAAGACCGATAATAAAACCAAAAAGTTGTGTTGGCCTCTCCCCATTAAACAGAATGACCTTATGCTCAAATCTCAGCCACTGATTCTTTCCGCTTTTCTTTTCATAGGCTGCGGTCAGCTCAGCAATAGCACCCCAGAAGTGACTGACATCACAAGCAGCCCAACAGAGGAACTTGAGCAGGCGTGTTTTTATCCCGGACGTTGCGGCGATGGTGTCCGAAGGGGCGGAGGATATGAAGAATGCGACGATGGAAACGGTAGCAATGCGGATAGCTGCATGACCACGTGTGTTTCACCCATCACGCCTTCTCTGGCACTGGGTGACTTTACCAGCTGTGCTTTATTGAGAAGTTCCACCATCAAATGTTGGGGATATACTGCGCAGGGGCAAGCGGGCTTTCCCTCATCCACTTACGGCCAACAAATCCTATCACCTTCAGCTGTTCCCGTGGTACCCGTGAGCTATCCCGCAACACAGATATCAGGAGGCTTTGCCCATACCTGCGCAGTGTTGAAAACTCAGAACGCCAGTACGGGTTCGCTCAAGTGCTGGGGTGCCAATAACAGTGGTTGCCTTGGGCTTGGGCACGAAAGTCAGGTATCTCCACCCTCTAGCACTTTTGTAGATTTAGGCACAGGCCGTACAGCAACCTATGTGAGTGCTGGCGCGAATTTTACGTGTGCAGTCTTGGATAATGGCACCGTCAAATGCTGGGGGACGAACAATCAAAAAGAGCTTGGCTACAACAATACAACGAAGCTTACCGCCCCCGGCACCAATGGGGTCGGGGCTGCTGCTTCGACGGGTGATTCTTCCAACCAAATCACCAGCGCCATTGCTGTTGGAGCGGGCAATCAGTTTGCCTGTGCATTGTTGAGTACGGGTTATGTAAGATGCTGGGGAAGCAACGGAAGTGGCCAACGGGGGGGGGCCGGCTCGGGAACCCCGCCCATCAGTAATATTGATCTAAGCGCTTCAGCCATCGCCGTCGGTTCTTCCCACGTTTGTGCGTTGACTTCGGGTGGCGTCGTCAAATGCTGGGGAAGCAATTGGGCCGGCGCGGTTGGAAACAACAGTACGAGCGATGCATATTCTCCTGTCACCGTTGATCTTGGAACAGGACGCACGGCAACAGCTATTGGTGTGGGGGATTTTCACTCCTGCGCAGTCTTGGATAATGGCACCGTCAAGTGCTGGGGCTTTGGTGCGGGAGGTCGGCTTGGGCAGGGCGAGGTCGATGTGGCACCCGCAGATGGTGTCGTAGACAACATTGGAGACGGTGTTGGCACATCGGTCGCAGACACCACCGCACTCAGTTTCAGCAGCGCCGCCATCGCAATCGATGGTGGATATGATTTTACGTGTGCCCTGCTAAGTGACGGAGGGATGAGATGCTGGGGAGGTGGCTATGATGGTGTGACCGCTTCCACAAACTTTGGCCAGCTTGGAGATGGAAGCAATGATGGCGGCGGAAACGGACTCACTTCAACTGTCCCAGTCACTGTCCTCTTTTAAGCAATTTTGCCATGTTTTTAGCGATTCTGCGCTTCGATGGTACATTGAGATTTGCATTCAAACAGCCACAGGAGAAAAAGGTGGACCATAAAACACAACTTTGGGGGTTATGCTGTTTGTTGTTGATGGGATGTAGTGCAGAAAATATTGGAAATCAGGCCCTCGTACAGACGGAAGATGCAATGCCTGAAGACCCCGATGCATGGGGACATAGCCAGGGCATGGGAATGGGCAACGGTGGCAATGTTGATGTCGCTCGCTGCACTGACCTGTCGGATCTTCGCTATTGGGATAGTTTCTGGAAAACCGAAGGACCTTCGAACTATACCGTTTATGATATGACCGTATCGGGTCAACTCATTATGTCAGCCTATATCAATGGTGTGCAGCAGGGAGAATCTGAATGCCATTGGGTGCGAGATCACGCGGAGGAAGAATCCAGCCCCTACTACAATAGCTACTTAAGCCTGGAAAACGTGGTCAACGATGGAACGCCTTTTAGCTATATGGCTGTTTTTTACAATGGAACGAACACGTACATATGCGCTTCCGCAAGTACCTATGCGACAAAAGCGGCTGCCGAAGAGGCCATTGATGTCACCGCCGAGGACGAAACAAATCTAACGACAGGGTGCAATGGCGGACCCTGGATATCTACGACGGTACAATAAATTGTCCCACGCGATCGATGTGGGCCTTAAGGCCTTCGTGGGACAACGTTTCGTAATGGGTCACATCAAACAAATACGGCAGTGGAAGCGCATCCAAGAGAGCAAGCCAATGGGCCGCATTATTTTCGTCGCTGCTGATGGCGAGATCGATATCAGAACCACGATGGTATGTGCCTATGGCGCGGGAACCGTAGATTTTCGCCCAGTGGATTTCTGGTTGCTCTGCCAAACATGCACGGATTTTGTCGAGTGCATCGTCTGTTAAGCCGAACATGATTTGGCCTTACTAAGAAAGTATTGATGAAGCTGTTCTATGCTATGCATGTATCGATTCATGATATGATCAACCGCCAATCGCGCCCTGGCTTCATCGTACACATGGGCCATGAGATTGCGCTCTTCGAGCATATCGATCCAGATTTGACCGTCGGTAAGCATAGCATTGGCAAACGATTGCTTGATCACCTCACGCGGCAATTTGACGTCGATACCGCTGTATTGAAGAAAATCTTTCATGGTTTTCCAAGAAAGCTCAAAAGTCATTTCAAATGATTTGATAACCGCCATTTGGACTATTTCATCACCAGGCGATTTCTGATGTGCCATCAATGCGTGTTGAAGGGTTTTGTAAGCACGCTGCCAATTGTCAAAACGTTGCAACCAGCGCAGATCTTGTTCACTCATGGTTCATCTCTTTCACGAAGGGCGACCGCCGGTCGCCCCTACTCTCGTGACTGTTGCACGCTACGATACGGATAGATCCAGCGCACAAACGGCGCGACCGCACGTGTTTGCACCCAAACGCGCCCTACCCCGCTAAAACGGCACACAAGCGATTCACCACCGAATACAAAGCTTTTAATTTTTTGCCGCGTGTTCATTCCGGGCAATGTTGTAATTTGATATTGCAGCGTTGATTCAAAAGCCGCAATGTAGCCGGTGTCGACGTAGTAGCTTCCCGAAACATCGATGGGGATCAATGCACCATAGGTATTGAAAAAAACCTGGCCTTGGCCTTCGGCACGCAACAAAAATAAACCCTCACCGCTAAAAAATCCGCGCGCACCTTGAAATGATGTGTTGATATTCACGCCATCACTGCATGCGAGAAATGCACCTCGTTGGAGCATCAGCGGTGCGTCGGGAGACACGACGTATTGTTCCACATCGCCTGGAGGCCCGGGAACAAGCATAAGCTCAGCTTCTTTTTCGGCCGTGAATGTATTCACCACCAAATTTTCACCCGCGAACATGCGACCTACCGAACGAAGGAGTCCACCTTTAAGGCCTGCTTTCATCGCAAGGCCCGGAGCCATGGTGGCCATCGCACCAGGTTCTGCAAACACACGCTGGCCTGCTTGAAGCGAGAGGACCACGGAACCAAAATCAGGGCGATGTTCAAAACGATAGTCTAACATTTTTTAACCCTGCCTCGGCAAAAGCAACGGCCCTAAGGCAGTTCCAAACATCTGCGGACTGTGGGACTGACAATACAATTTGCCATGACCACGGAATTTACAAACAATGCCTTCACCGCCCAGAAAACTTCCGAACCACGAATCGCTTGCTTTTCCCATGGTAAATTCAAGGGTGTCTTCAAAGGCCACAATATGGCTTGTATCGACCATGTAACTGTCTTGAACATCCACTTCGTAAATGGCGCCAAAACTTGAAATAACAATATCGCCTGTGCCGCGGCAATTCACCCAAAACAAACCTTCACCCGATAACAATCCGCGCGCCATACCCTGCCAAGTGGTATCCACATCGATCCCAGGACCCGATGCAAGCCAACTCCCGCCTTGCACAATCAAACGTCCCGTATGCAAACGATGAAGGACCATATCGCCCGCCAGCGCTGGCCCGATAATCAATTCTTGGCCATCCACATCGGCCGTAAAATGATTGATAAAAAAATTCTCGCCAGAAAACATGCGTTTTAAACCACGCATAAGTCCACCACCGCTCGCCGTGCGACTGGATGTTTCCACTCGGATCCCTGGGCTCATGGCGATCATTGCGCCCACTTCGGTGAGTATGGTTTCGCCTTGCGCCATGCGAATACGACCAGCGGTGTTGGCCGGTTTTGAAATCATTTCGATGTTCATGTTAAATACCCGTTGGTCCAATGGGCCATGCCTTTAAGCGATCGCGATTGCAACAACACACGACCACGTCCGCGAAGTTTGGTCACAATCCCTTCACCACCGAAAAAGCTTGAAAAAATACCGCCAGCAAGCGCCATGGACAATCCCACCGTCGGTGCGTAGCCCAACAAATGCCCTGAATCGACCACAAATTCGCCATCCATTTCACGCACACTGATCCCGCCAAAGCCACCCACCCACAAGGGCCCTACACCGCTTGCTTCCAAGCGAAACAAACCATCGCCGTTAAAAAAGCTGGCAAAACCGGCCCAGTTGACACGCAAACGAACACCCGACCCGCAGGCGACAAAAGCACCGGGTTGCAAACAGATGCTGTCATCGTTCAAATCAATCTTCAGCATATCGCCAAGAAAAGGTTGGGTAAGAACCACTTCACCCTCAAGCGCACCCTGAGGACACGTGAAGTGATTCACGAACAACGATTCTTTGCCAAGAAAGCGCCGGATCAACGCGCGAAACAGTCCACCCGCGAAATGCGTGGTCATGTGCAAATGACTCGAACGACTCGCCATGGCTTGGGCTTCGGCCACCACCGTTTCACCTGGGGCAAGCGTAACGAACAACGTCGCAAACGATGTTGCATTTTTGATTTCAGTTTTCATTGCTTTTCCTCACGTTGGCATGCAGTGCCACCATCGCCACGACATCGCGATACTTCCAATTTCACGGCAGCAAAGTCAACGTCAATGGGGTGATAGGCCATATCTTTTGGAAGTGCTTTAATCAGCGATTGGACATGTTCTATCCGACTTTTGGGTTCAGGATGCGTACCCAACCATTCGGGGATTTTGTCCAAATGATGCTCTTTCATGGCTTTATCAAAAATATCAAACAAACTGATAAAACCTTTGGGATCGATCTTTGCTTTTATAAGATGCTTGAAGCCTTCTTCATCGGCTTCATCTTCTTGTTTTTGGCTGTAATTGTTCATAGCACCACTTGTCACAAGCGATCCTACAACGTCAGCCCCTGCAGAAATATCGCCAAGCAATATCCGTGCTGCTGTAAAAGCCCCCATGGAAAGCAGCAATCGTTCGGTGCCATGCCGCAAGTCCACATGGGACACTTCGTGGGCAAGGGTTGCCGCAAGTTGTTCGGGCGATGTCATGTCACGAAGTAGTCCGGTAAAAACAACAACCTGTCCACCAGGAAGCGCAAAAGCGTTGATCTCTGCCGAATCGACCAATGCAATTTTGTATTGGATCGCTTTGTCTTTAGATTCGGGTTTAAGCTGCTTAAGCAAACTATTCAACAACGCCATGGTTTTGGGATACTGTTCTGCAGACACAGCATTCACCGAACCCATCGCCGATTTTTCAAGCATCACATCAACGGTGTAAGGCATATGGGTGATCGCAAGATGCAATGCGCGTTTGGCGCTCCACCATGCGAGACCCGCAAGTACGAAGAGCGTCGCCAGCACCGAGGTCCAAATCAAACCCATCATGCGCCGATGGCGTTTCTTATTCGCTTCGAGACACGTCAATTGGGATCGCACATGGGGTTCATCGCACGCCTGAAGCAAACCTAAAAAGTGGGGATCTTCACTGTAGATCATCACATCGCCATGGCGGCACATCACCATGCGACCACTTGCGCCACCGACTTCAAGACGTAACGTATGATCCAATGGCATATGATGTTGTGAGCCATCCGCAAGACCCGCAATTATTTCATTGGATGTTACTGCAATCGTTGCAGAAGCACGGCGATCGGGCAGTTGGGGTGAAAAAATACCACCCAGGCATGAAGGAGGAATTATCATGACATGGAAGACTATCAGTCTTTCCGTAAAAATACCAAACATCGAAAAATGGCGTTACCATAACACAATGGACATCAACGCAATTCGTGAAAAAATGAATGATCTTTATCGTCGTTGCAAAGTGGCCCGTGATGCAGGCAACATGGCGCTTGCCGAAACATTTGAGGCCGGAGCGCGCAGGCTTAATCGCAAATACAAGCACGCCGCTCATATCCATAGAAAACCCAAAGAGCATCATGCACAGCCAGCGCGTGTGGTGGAAGAAAAACCCATTGAAACGTAGGGGCGCAGCTTGCTGCGCCCCTACACGTCCATTGATCGCCACCTCATTCGTTGTCTAGAGTCTCTCATACCATTTTGACTGAGAGCCCCCATGCAAAAAATTGTGCTGTGGTCAGCGTTGTTTTTTTTATTCACTGCATGTTCCAAAAATTCAACACCACCCCTTCCCGTTCATCTCCAAAACGGCCGTTTGTTATCGCACACATCGCAAGCGATCCGCCCACCTGATGAAATTTCTGTCAACGATACATTGTGGTTGATTCAACTCGATGGAACGCGCGATGCCAAAAGCGCACTTATCGATATCGACGTCATCGATTATATTCCTGAACACACGTATCTCATCGCCACACATGTGCCTCTATCGATACAAACGCGACCCGGTGTTGTCTGGATGGGACCTTATCACGCAACAGATCGTCTCGACGAAGAACTTCGTGAAATACTCTATACGACAAGCGATGGAACCCCCATACGCATCATCGTTCGCGCACTAACATCGCGTGCAGACGAAATTGCAAACGAATTAAAACCACTCAGCACGCACATGAGACAAACAGCCGACGGACTCACGACACTTTTTAAAGTGGAAATCACAGCCAGCGATGTGCGTTCAATTCCAACATGGCCTGGCGTCATTTGGGTAAGTCCCTGGCATGAACGTGAACATCGCAATGCCTTTGAAAATTCGACTCTTCTTTCTGCATCAAATCGATGGCCTTACGATGGATTGGGTGAAACCGTTGCCATCGCAGATACAGGCCTTGCAGGCGGCGTGGTAGAATCGGACAAAATTCACCGCGATTTCTACAGCAAATCTATAGATCAAGGTGGTTCGGGCATCGAAATTCATTGGGTCAATCCCAACGGCGAACTGGATCCCAATCCTGGCCAATGCCCAGAAAACCAAAAATTGTCGCAAATCAAAGCGAGCAATGGCAGCATAATCTATGCATGTTGTCCCGAGGGCGCATCACTTCTTCCACCGCAAAATAAAACACTGTTTTGCTGCCCAACAGGCGCAACCCTCGCCGCCACCACACGTAACCGTGAAGTGGTATGCAGCAACGCGACCGGTGAACTTCTCGGCTTAGGATCCGTCACCCGTGAAGTGGATATGTCATGTTCTTCGGGCAAAGATCACGATGGGCACGGAACACATGTTGCAGGTACAGCCACAGGAACGGGTATAGCAAGTCACGGTGCTTATGCAGGCGCGGCGCCCAAGGCCAAACTATATTTTGAATCCATCGGAGATCTCGATGGAAATTTGGGTTGCCTACCTGATTTACCTGCGAAATTTCTACAATACGCATACGATGCAGGTGCACGGGTACACAGCAACAGCTGGGGTTCTGGCAGCACAAGTTACAGTGCCGATGCACGCGGATTTGATGAATTTATCGCAAGCCATCCCGATCTTCTTGTGGCGATTGCCGCAGGCAATGCAGGAAGAAGTGGCGATCGCACTGTAGGTGAACCTTCCACGGCAAAAAATGTGATCGCGGTGGGCGCTGTTGGATCACTCCGTATGGATGCAAGCGATTTAACATGTGATTGCGCCTATACACGGGGAAGTTGCGACATCTACGATGACATCGCGGGCACCACAAAAAATTGCTTCTCTACGGTGGTCAATGCCGAACGATCTGAGTGGGTCACAGCGCTTACCCCTGTGGGTAGCGATGCCGCCACACTTTTTTCAAGCGAAGGACCCACAGCAGATTTTCGAATCAAACCCGATATCATGGCACCTGGCGCCAACATTGTATCCACCACCACAGGCACCGACGGCTATTTTGCGATCAGTGGAACCAGCATGTCGACTCCTGCCCTCGCAGGCATGTCTGCGACCATACGTCAGTGGTTACGCGTCGAGCGCGATGAAACAAACCCAAGCGCTGCTTTGGTCAAAGCGCTTCTTATTGCAGGCTCCAGGCGTCCATCCGATACTCGCATTGTCAATCAAACCGGTGAAATCTATCGGCCTAATTTTGTATTGCCTGTCTCGCGTCGCATTCCCAGCATGAAATATGGTTTTGGTATTGCATCGTTCGATCTCTATTCCTACAACCGCGGTGCACATATTCAAACCATTGAAGAAACCGGATTGGCCCAAGGTGAAAGCCGTCTGTATCGGGTGACCCCCACACGAACCCCACTCCAGTCGCTTCGCATCAACAATACACGCACCCTTGCCATCGAAGTGTCCGATCGCGGGATGCCATTGGCATCAGGAGCACGCCTCGCACCCTTGGCATTGGATCCGGCAACCAATCAGCCCTTTGCATCATGTGATGCATTGCATGCCAATGCAGCATCCATACGCGGTCGCACTGCCGTGGTCAGTGCCAAAGTGGGTTGTGGGGCATCAGGTATCGCAGCGCGCGCAAGTAAAGCCGGTGCAACAGCGGTCTTGATGGTGGGGACGCAAGGAAGATCAGAGATCCATCGTCATGTTGATCATGTAGCCATCCATCATGACAACAAAGAATTCACCGTGGCAGTCCAGTTTTGGTATTCTTCACCTCAAATCAACCTATTTGATCATCACGATGTCGTGTTTTTATCGTCGGAAGAGTCCGATTGCGCCAATCTCGACACCAGTCAGGTCGATAACAAAATCGTATGGCTCGGTGGATCATGCGGCTCACTTGCCGCCACCGATCTCGATCTGAACAACGCGTCTGCTGCCGGAAAAACAATTTCACGATTCAAGGATGAAGAACGCCGTGCCATTGCACTTTTTTCACGTGCTGCTGATCTTCAGGAAGCTGGCGCCCTTGCTGTGATCTTGGACATCAGCCAAACCGCTGTGTTCAATAGCTCTATTCCCATCAATATTTTTGGTGCCAACGACAACGAACCTTGGAGTCCTCGTATTCCGGTCATGATCGCCCCGCTTCCAGGTTATCTTGCAGAAGCCCATTTGGTATCATCATCGCCTTTTGTAAGCAGCCTGCCATCGGGTTCTCTTTTAGGCACCGGTCAATTGTTTCTTTCCGGATCGCGATTTAAAATCCCGTTGCTTGGTGTACGCGGAAACTGGAGTACCCTCGGCATGGCATCCAACAGCCGCATCTTGGTTGAAGGCAATCAAACACCGCGTTTGCGCGCAACCTTAGTATGGACCGATCCGCCAGGCGCAAGCATGAGCCGACGCGCATTGGTCAACGATTTGGATCTTCGCATGGAATTTCCAAGCGGTGAAATACGCCACGGAAATCACGAATTGCTGCACTACGCCTATGAACTTCCGGGTGACTTTGATGATGGTTCAAGCTGCCGCACACCCGGAGGCGAAGATCGCTGCAATAATGTGGAAGATATCGACATTATCCAACCAGAAGATGGAACCTATCTCATTCGCGTAAACGCACGAAGCTTGGGCGGTCTAGGTGCCAATGCAACCCAAGGCTATGTGCTTGCCGTCGTGGGCGATAGTTTGGTGGAAGAAGACCCCACCACGGATGAGTGATAACACAACCGCATTCATTCGCTCAGAACATACCATGTTATAATCATAACATGCCTTATCGAAAAATTACCGACTCCATGACATCAGTTGGACCACGGCAGGGGCCCATCAGAATTGCGGGAAATCCTGACTATGTTCAGCTTCCCAATAATCTACCGAGGCAATCCCCCCTCATCGACAGATCGGGTTACATACCCCTTACTGTCGCGGAAGAACGATCCAGGCGCATCTCTACAGCGACGGCATCCACCGTAGGGCCTTTGAGTCCGCATGGAGCTAGCACACCAATGTCAATGAGCACAACGTCGACCTCCCCCCCCATACCCCTTGAGATGCAGCACACAATATGGCCTTCGTGGGTGATCCCTGTAGAAAGAGAAAAAACAGAGGCATCTCTCCTACGCACACTCTACAGCGAGGGATGTCCCGTTGTTCATTATGAAAAAACCATGGCAGACGGGAATTTTGGAAAAGCGCATTTAGCACATCCAGAACAATTTGTGAGTTCTGATGAGTATATCATCAAAGCGGTACGTTTGAATAACCCAGAGGTCATGGCACGGAAAAAAAAGAAGGGGAAAATATTTTCATCTTTAGTGAGTGTGGTTTCTGAAGTGGAGCATCTACGCAAACAACCAGGAAACGAAGAGAGCAAACTTTATGTCATGCATGACCGAAATGGCATCCCTGAAAAAGGCTTTATTTTCATGAAGAAATTTGAAGCCGTAGCATCGGATGTATTTAAGGGTCCTCATCATGATGATGCCGTCGAGAAGTCTTCAGAATTACAAACATTGGTAACTCAAATCGAGGCACAAATCCATGCCAATGAAGAACAAGGCCTTTCCCATAGCGATGAACATCCAGGAAATATGGTACGAACAAAAGATGGAACGTGGCACTTAAGTGACTGGGGCTGTGCATCCGATCTGCAAGGTAGCAATCGGGCAACCGCAGCAGGCGATGTGCTCCAATACAACCAACGATATTTCTCACCAGAAACACGATTTTTAGGTTCGTTACCTTGCGGCGAAAAAAACGGTCTGTGGCGTTTGGGCGCTTCGGCACTTGAATTACTTCTAGGAAAACGGCCAGAGTTCATGATGAAAAATTACGATCCAAGTGATATGCCCACCGATCGTGATTCGTACTCTCGATCGGTGGAAAAAGTAAAAATATATGGAATGGAGGTAGATCGAGAATTAAAACAACTTTTTCAGAATCCACCAAGTGGTTCATTGCTTGCCTGTCTCAACAGCCAAGAGAAAAAAAATTGGGAGACTAAAATCCGAGGACTACTTCAGATCTGAAATAGTCTAGGATGTGTCATCATTTAGCCAACACGCACCATTTGGTCTCTTTTTCCGCTTCACCTTGTCGCTCGGCGCTCAACATATAAAGGTGTCATCTCCGTCGCCGCTGCGCGGCTCCACACTCCTCGTGAGGCCCAAAAATAGCCTCAAATGGCGCTGCGCTGGTAAATGATGGCATGCCCTAACTCTTAGTCACATCTGTAAATGTACAATCCAATCATCTCCAGATGTCATTCCCGCGAACCCCAAACAGCCCTTTGGGCCTACCCGGCAGTTGAGAAACTTGAGGCGCAACAGTGCTATTTCTTTTTCGTCGGTAGGGCGGTTCGTGAACCCATCATTAAAACTTTGATTCAAAAGCCGCAAGGGCGCTTCGCGAAGCGCCCCTACATTAGGAAAGACTGGGTTGCTTCGCCCACGAGACATGGACTCGCAATGACGAAACCATTTTCATCAAGTCATGCTAGCCAACAGCTTTAACCGCGGTTGTTTTTTTTACATTCGCTTCTTTGGTGTCAAAGTATTCACGCAAGAAGACATAGAGTGGGGCTGCCACAAAAATCGACGAGTAAGTTCCAACGACAATGCCAACAAGCATCGCAATAGAGAAATCGCGGATGATCCCACCCCCAAAAATCAAGAGCGCTGTCACAACCAGCAATGTCGTGCCGGATGTAAGAATGGTGCGCGACAATGTTTCATTAATCGAAGCATTGATAAGCGTGCGCAAATCACGCCCTTTGTGTTTTCCCACGTTTTCACGAATACGGTCATAAACAACAATGGTGTCATTGAGTGAATAACCCACCAAGGCCAAAATAGCCGCGACGATAGGCAAATTAAACTCAAACTGAAACACGCTAAATACGCCGATGGTGATGATTATATCGTGGATCAACGCGATAACAGCACCCGGTGAAAAAAGAAGGTCAAAGCGCAAACCGACATAAAGCAAGATAAAACCCAAGGCATAAAGAACGGCCAAAAGGCCTTGATTGCGCAATTGTTCACCGACCTGAGGACCTACAAATTCAACACGATCGACAAGCTCAACCTCTTGCCCAATGGACAATTTTTCGCGCAAAACGTTTTCAATGCTGGAGGCAAGCGACACCAACTCGACCGCGTATTCCGGTCGGTCTTCGCGATCGCCACGTACAATCGTTTTGACCGTCAAACCTTCGTTCGTCAAAATGCCGCGTACTTGGTCTTCCGTGATCGGTTCTGAAAAATTAGCCGTGAGACGTTCACCACTTTCAGCAAGCGACCAGCTTAAAAGTTTTTCGCTGCCACCTGCCAACGTCTCAAAACGTTCTTTAAGCACCGCACGTTGTGAATCGTTGACTGTGCCGTGCTCACGCACCATCAGCAAATATTCGTGTTCAGCCTCTGACCCAAAACGTTGAACACGAACATCCTTGGCGATGTCTTTCAAAGCATCACGGATTTCGTTTTCTTCCACTGCCTTGGGGAACTTGACTTGGATCTCATATCCACCGGCAAAATCGATACCAAAGTTAATACCCAAAACGGCTACCGCCAAAAGGCTTAAAACCACCAGGCCTGCTGAAACGAAGCCAAAAACGCCCATACGACCGACGAAATCAAAATTACTCGGTTGTTTACTCATTGCCATACCCCTCAAATGCTCAACGGCTTCTGGTTAAGGCGCTTTACGTAAAAGTCAAAAATAAGCCGTGTCACGACAATGGCCGTAAACATCGAGCACAAAATACCGATGATGAGTGTTACCGCAAAACCACGCACCGGTCCTGAGCCGTACTGCATCAACACCACACCCGCGATAAGCGTCGTGACGTTGGAGTCTACAATCGTGGACCATGCCTTGCTGTAACCAGCATCCACCGCAATACGTGCCGAACGACCATCACGCAGCTCTTCACGAATGCGCTCAAAAATAATCACGTTGGCATCGACAGCCATACCGATGATCAACACGATACCTGCCATCCCAGGGAGTGTGAGCGTTGCATCAAACAGCGCAAGTGCGCCCAACACCAAGAGTACATTCAACACCAACGCCACATTCGCAAACAAACCCGACATTTTGTAGTAGGCCAACATAAACACCACGACCAAAATAAAACCTATCGCGATGGCCCATGTACCCTGCTTCACCGAATCTTGACCCAGAGATTTGCCCACCTGGCGTTTTTCTTGGATCTCAACAGGTGCAGGCAAAGCGCCCGCCTTCAAGACCAAGGTAAGATCTTTGGCTTCTTGAAAGGATGCTTGTGGATCGATGGAACCACCCAACGTAATACGCGCTGTGCCGCCACCAATGCGTTCTTGGATCACCGGGGCACTGTTCACCTTGCCATCCAAGACGATGGCCATACGGCGCTTTACATTGGACTCGGTGAGTTTTTCAAAAATACGTGCCCCTTTTGTATCGAAGGTCATCGATACAAAATATTCAGAAGGCACTTCGCTGTCTTGGGAGACACGCGCTTGGGTGAGATAATCACCCGTGATGCCTGGACTTGAATTCAGCACATAGGTGCGCAGAATTTTTTCTTGTCCTTCGCCACGCAATACACCAAAGGCCAAACGACGGTTGTCAGGCAATTGATTTTCAAGCAATGCGCGGACTTCAATTTCTCGGCCTTCGGGAAGCTCAAAATAAATTTCACTGAGCGATTGCCCATCGGCGCCTTCTTGCGAGTCGGTCCTGCGCACAACATCCTTGGGCAAACTGTCTTCAGGAATATTCGCAAACACCTGCGTGGCATCTTCTTCGATGATGGTAAACGCAAGCTGTGCGGTTCGACCAATCAAATCGATGGCACGCTCAGGATCTTTAACGCCCGGAAGCTGAATCAACACATTGTTGGTTCCGCGACGCGCAATGGTAGGCTCAGTCACGCCAAGTCTGTCGGCACGATTACGAATCGTTTTGATGGCCTGTTCAACTGCCATATCTTGCACATACTTGGTTTCGGCATCGGTAAGTTCCAATGCAAAAACACCGTCCTTCTCCGATTGAATTTGGAGTATTTCAAAATCGGTTCGCAGATACTTCGTAAACGCTTCGGGCGATGTGCCTTCGGCCAACTTCACGTTGATCACCGTGCTATCTCGCGCTCTTGAAATATCGGCAAGCTTGGGTGCTTTTTCATCGGTGGTATCGCGCATTTCTTCGGCCAAACGATCGAGGCGACTCTCCACCGCTTTTTCGACACGCACACCCATGACAAGATGCACGCCACCTTGCAAATCAAGCCCTAGGTTGAAACGCGAGCAATACATGCCTGGCGGCATGGCATCGCAAAATTTCGTGTTATCATCCCGCTCTTCAGCTGTCGCCTTCGTAAAGTAATAGTACGAAGGATACACAAGATAGGCCCCACCCAAACACACTGCGAGGACGAGAAAAAGCCTCGCATACCAACCACGATCCATTATCCGGCCTTCTTTCCTGCTTCGTCAGTTTTCACGAGTCCTGCAATACGATCACGTTGCACACGAACCCGCGTTTTTTCTGCAATATCAAGCGTCACCACGGATTCCTCAACCAAGACCACTCGGCCAAAAATCCCACCGCTGGTGACCACTTCATCGTCTTTTTTAAGTGCATTGAGAAGTGCTTGATGCTCACGACGTTGCTTGCTTGCAGGACGGATAATCAAAAAATACATCACCCCAAACATCAGCGCGATGGGCAAAAAGCCACCCACGGTCTCAAGGATCCCCGCCGGTTTGGTAGCAGGCGCTGCCGCGTCCGCAGCCAGCATCATGGTTTGCATTATTGTCGCATAGGAAATCATAAACACTCCTTAGACACTCACCAAGTGCCGGAACTATCACGGGGTTTTGGGTTAAAGCAACGGCGGTGTGGGTACACCCACATACCGCCCTAAAAACTCCTCACGGACAAACTCGCCTGCTTCGATGGCCGAACGTATATCGGCCATAAGGCGCATAATGTATGTGAGATTGTGGATTGTCGCAAAGCGGTGGTAGCTCAATTCGCCTGCGATATAGAGGTGACGCAAAAAAGCCCGCGAGACCGTTTGGCAACCTTCACAGGGACAATTCTTGTCAACGGGACCAAAATCGCGTCGATGGATCGCATTTTTGATTTGAATGGTCCCACCAGGAATAAACATTTGTCCATTGCGTGCGTTGCGGCTTGGGAGCACGCAATCAAACATGTCCACACCCGCATCCACACCGCGGATCAAATCTTCGGGGGTTCCAACGCCCATCAAATAGCGCGGCTTATGCGTCGGCAACATTTTTGCCGTAGCGCGCACGATGCGATCAATGTCCGCACGGCTTTCACCTACTGACACACCACCAATGGCCAAACCATCAAAGGGCAACTCGGACATCACCGCCGCGTGCTGCAAGCGAATGTCTTCATGGACACCGCCTTGCACGATACCAAACCACGCAACATCATCGCGGGATCGGTGTTCGATGCAGCCTTTGGCCCAACGTGTTGTGCGCGCGACAGCACTTCCCACCACATCGCGTGCAGCGGCACCCGGCGGGCATTCGTCAATCACCATGGCAATGTCACTGCCCAATGCTTCTTGCACATCAACAAGCCGCTTGGGTGTAAGATGATGCAAACTTCCATCGATATGCGAACGAAAGGTCACGCCCTCATCGGTAATTTTGCGCATGGCCGCCAGGCTGAACACCTGAAAACCACCGCTGTCGGTGAGCACCAGTCCGTTGGAACGTCCTGCAAACTTTTGAATACCACCGGCATCGCGCACCAGATCTTCACCGGGACGCAGCATCAAGTGATACGCATTCGCAAGCGTGATCGAAGCACCCAACGTATCGAGATCAGCCGGTTGCAGTGCTTTAACCAAGCCCAAGGTGCCCACCGGCATAAACGCGGGGGTTTGCACCACACCCCGATGGTTCTGCAAAACGCCTCGCCGCGCTTCGCTGCCTGACTGTATGCTAAGAAGATCAAATTGCATGGTGTTTCTCGACCCACATAGCGTCGCCATAGGAGAAAAAACGATACTGATTTTCAAAGGCTTCTTGATATGCCGCCATAATTCGATCACGTCCTGCAAAGGCTGCCACAAGCATCAGCAACGTCGATTTCGGCAAGTGGAAATTGGTGATCATCGCATCGACCATCTCAAACGTAAATCCTGGATAGATAAACAAACGCGAAGCCCCTTGGGTTTCTCCCGATTTCGCAGCACTTTCAAGCGCGCGCATGACCGTGGTTCCCACAGCAATCACGCGGCCCCCTGCAGCCCTGGTGCGCTGTACGGCTTCCCATGTTTCGGCTGGGATCTCATAAAACTCGGCATGCATGTGATGGGCCCGGATATCGTCGGCGCAATCCTTGCGCACCGGCAAAAATGTTCCAGGACCCACGTGCAAAACCAACGACGCGGTTTGCACACCCCGAGCACGCAGTTCAGCAAGCATGGCTTCTGTAAAATGAAGCGATGCGGTAGGTGCTGCAACCGCACCTTCGGTGTTGGCAAATACCGTTTGATAGCGTTCATCATCGGCTGCATCCGCCACGGTGTCACGGTGAATGTATGGGGGAAGTGGCAAGGTTCCGTGGGATTGCAAAAGTTCAAGAATAGGCTTGTCGGCTTCGATGGCTATTTCATCGTCTTGGCGTTTGACAACACGCAAAGGACCAAAACCTTCAACATGAAGCAAACGCCCTTCGTAAAGCTTGCGCGCAGGCATGGCCAAGGCCCACCAACACGTGGCCGTCGCGATCTCGCCCTCAACAGGACGACAAAACAGAAGTTCCACACGGCCACCGGTATCTAACACACCATACACGCGGGCTTTCAATACCCGGGTCGTATTTAAAACGAGCAGATCACCTTCGCGAAGCAAATCAGGCAAATCGATAAAGCGGCGGTGCTCGGGATCTGCATTGGCAGCGAGAACCATCATGCGCGAGGCATCACGGTCAGGCAAAGGCCTGTGGGCAATCAACGCCTCGGGCAGTGGGTAGTCAAACAACGACAGTGGCAATGGGGCGTGGGATGGATCCATGCGGTCTATCTCTACGCGCCTGCGATGACGCGGAAAAGTAGAATGTCCCCATTGATGTTACTTTCTGCAATTTACATAGATTTCCCTACATGCAATACGTCCCAGCCATGCCTTCTTATCAATTGGATGAAGATCAAAAACGATGTTGGGATCAAAACGGCTATGCGCTTTTGCGTCATTGCTTGTCATCGCAAGAAACGACTGCATTGCAGCAATGGACACGTGAACTTTCAGAGTGGCCAGAAACCCCTGATGCGTGGATGAAGTATTTTGAGTCGCAGGCGAAACTTTTGTGCCGCGTCGAAAATTTTATTCCCTATCACCCTGCGCTCAAAGCATTTCTTTTAGACAAAAATCTTTTAGGATTTCTCACGTCGCTTATGGGCGAGGAAGCCATTTTGTTTAAAGAAAAAATTAACTTTAAATTACCAGGAGGCAGCGGTTTTGCGCCCCATCAGGATGCGCCTGCATTTACGACGTTCAACCAAAATTATCATATTACCATGATGGTCGCGATTGATCCTTCAACCACGTCCAATGGCTGTTTGGACGTGGTCGATGGGATGCACAATCAGGGATTGCTTGGGCAGGCGACCGATGGAACGATAGATGCCAGCATTATCGAAGCATTGGCATGGCGTCCGATAGAAATGGAACCCGGCGATGTTTTGTTTTTTGACAGCTATGTCCCCCACCGATCAGGCCCCAATATGAGCCAGGACGCGCGACGTGCGCTGTATATTACCTACAATCGAGCTTCAGAAGGCGATTGTAGAGAACAATACTATCGCCATAAACGAGAAGTATTTCCTCCAGAGATCGAGCGAATAGCGGGGATAGATTACAGCCAAGGTGCGCAGACGTATAATTTGGCGAATCCGATACGGTGAGAGTGTCGAGTCTATGTAGGGGAGTTTACTTAAAGGAAAGTGCGATAGAGCAAAAACGACGTTTTGCCGGGTGTCACTTCCACAGACACAGGCAAACGCACCAATACATCCCCTGTTTCTGTGTAAAATTCCAATTCCAAGGCATGAACGCCAGTAGGGAGGAACAGACGCGCCACACGCACTTCGGATGGCAATGTTAACCAACTGCGTTTATCGGCTTCTTCGGCCACTGCATTCCCAATATTCCACGCAAGGCCAACCAATTGTGTCACCGCCCCGCCCGTTGAATTTTTTTGGTTTCGCCCCACTTCTTGTGCAATAGCGCCCGCGACATGTTTTGCAACAGCGCGCGCTATGGCTTTGGTTTTGATGCGCGCCATGTGATCTTGCAAATTACGTACAGCAATCGACGACACATCTTCGAGCAATTCACTCACATGTACGGATTTGTCTGCGATACGCACGATGCGCGAACCCACGATACGTGGAAATTTTTTCACAAAGCGAGGGAATGCAATACGCAAAGGGCCATGGGGGGTGTTGGCAAACCAATAATCATCCACTTTGAACGGCGCTTCGCCGTTTTGGTGGATCAACATCACTTCGCCATAATCGTCGGAGAACCCCTCTTTGGGTAAGCCACCATCGCCATAGCGTTCGGTCACATCCTGCAATTGATCAGCAAATGAAGCCCCTAGTTTTCGCAATGCTAAAATTGCATCCTGCAAAACAAGGGTAGGGATACGGGTTCCATAGAATTGACGGTATGCACCGTCATAGACTTCAAGGGCACGGCGATAATCAATCCATGCATCATTGAGCGCTTCGTGGGTCCCTGCAATGGCGCGCATACGCCCCGCAAGCCAACGACTAAATGCATCATCGGCATACACACTGCGTGCCTCGCCTTCGTATTTTCGATTGATTTGGTCGAGACGCTCGGTCACCTGACGCGCCTCAACCTGTGCATCCTCCCACTGATCCATGGCGAGATAGTTAAGCGATGCAAGCAAATGAATCAGCACATGTTCAAAATCTTCGCCTTGGTACGCAAGGGCATTGTCATTGCCAATCAGCGCCACTGCGTGCTGTGAGAAACTTTCGGTCCAAAGATCTTCTGCGGCTTGCTTTGCTTTTTCTAAAAATTCGTTGGATTCTTTGTAACGCCCTGCAAGCTGCAAAACGACGCCTTTGTCCATGTAAAACAAAAGACGATTTTTTTCGGAATAAAATGATTCCTTGGTGGAATCAAGAAAAGTATTGGCCCCGTTAAAATTACGAGCAACCAACTGAGGACGAATGGATTGGTACTGAGACTCCATGTTGAGTCCGCAACCAAGCAAGCATAACGAGAGCAAACATAATGCGCGCACCTAAGTTACCAACCCATCGCAGCTTGATCTACAAATTTTTTAATTTCGTGATCACCGATCCATGATTTTTCACCGGTGGATGGATCGATCAATTCAAAATTGATTTTGTAGAACTTCACGCGATGTCCACCCAAACGATCGTCAATAGATGCAATGCGCACAGCCACCACAAAATCGGCACCACTTTCATTGGCCACCGAGACCGCTGAATTGTCGCTTTGTAAACCGGACGCGGAATCATTTTGCTCACGGCGAATGGCGTTAAGTTCGGATCCTTCTTGGGCAAGAACCCTCACTTTGCCGCTGTTGATCATGGCTCGTTCAATACTCTTCACGAAAACTTGGGCATCGATGTGTTCGTTGCTCATGTTGGTGATGCCACGCACACGAATACGCGGTGCTCTCTTTTGCTTCTCCGTAAAATGAACCAACCAGGGGGATGCGAAGCATTGTTCTATCATCGCATTGGATGTCATGCGCGCATCGGTATCGTTCCAATCACCCGAGAGATCCGTCTCAGAGGTAGCGTCCACACGGGTGACATGGCGTACAGGTGCAGAAGCGCAACCAGACAACAAAAGAACACAGACCACACGCCCTCGCATGTTACCACCTTCGATTATGGACTTGGATTGTTTGCACCCGCACGCTTGGCCTCTTCGGCTTCGAGTTCGCCATGGGCACGGGCTGCGTTCGAACGCACATAATCGCGCACTTTATTGTTGAGTTCTTTCATGGCATCGAGATTGTTGGCGAATGCTTCAAGATCCAAACGCGCAAGCGCATAAAGGGTACCATCGGGGTGCGTCCAATGATCAACGAGCATCACACCACTTAATGTGTTTGCGGCGAAGGTTTTGATCGCAAGTTCGACGTGCTGCTCTTCGGATGTTTTGTCGAAATTACCCGCCGTCGTGGATGCCTGATAATCCTTCATAAGAGAGGCTGAATACACCTCGAATATTTGGGAAATTTCGTTGCGCGCGCGATTATCGGCGGTTTTGCGTGCCAAACCTTGATTGCGAATACCGCTTACGGAGCCAACACCATAAAATACCTTGGCGTTTTGATCGGTAAAAGCACCGCTTCCGCGGGTCACCCATTCCGGTGGTGTGGTCGTGGATACAACCTGGGGCGGAGGCAATTCGTGACTGCACGCCGCACAACCGAGCACACCCAAAACCATGAATGTATACGACAAACGGCCCATGGAAACTCTCCTATAATGCTTGGTAAGCCTATCCGGGCGTGGTCTCAAAGGTCAAGGAGATGACAAAATCACGTAATGAACATTCATTATAAATGATAAAAATTAAACAATAATAAACCATTTACCCGATTTATTTGACCATGCTAGACGGGCACGATGGCAAGTATTGAAGCCACATATGATAAACCTCTGATCGTCCAACAACCGACAGCGCAGCTAAAAATACCTGGCATGGCCATTCAGCCAACGCCGGATCCAGCACCTCGTGTCATTACCGTCCAACCGATGATTCAACAGCCTGCGATCCCAAGTGCTGTGATTGCAACGCAACCTTTCGCACAAATGCAGCTGCCGCTTGTTCCGCCAGTGCCGGAATCCTCGCCTTCACGCACGGCGCTGGTCCAAGAACTTGTCGAAACTGGTGATCAAGGCTGCTGCCTATGGATGACCGATCGAGGTGATGATGTTTGTCTATGGGCTGAAAGTACAGCTGAGAGCAAGGCCATACCTTTTTTGTGGATTGGAAGTTCTTGTGCGTGCCTCGCTGGTGGATTGTCTTTAACACTCGCGGGACCCGCAGTGAGCAGCGCCCTCGCCGTGCAAGTCACCTACGATGTATTCGCCAGCTGTGGTTTCGCCATTTTGCCCTCAGTACTTACTGGGGCCTTGGTATTAAGCATTACCCTATGGGATGACAGGCAAAGAAGTCCTCACACTCCAGCACATGGTTCTAAATTAACAACAACAGATATGCGCCTCTTGCGGCGTCTTCCGGAAATTAAACGTCGTGGCATACTTCGTGAAGACACCATAGGCTATTATCGAAATCTCAATCTTCCACGCCGATGGTTTTTGCCATCCATCGGCACAGACGCAGATTATCGTGTTGCTTTTAAAAATTCGACGATCAAGCACGGATTCCCTCCATCAGAATATGTGATCCCTATCTACCCTTGGCTGAAACAAGACGTTTCTCCCGAAGATAAGCAATGGGTTTGGGACGCCCTTTACGTATTCGATAAAAATAAAAATCAAGAATTTAACAGACTGAGCATGTGGATGCTGGGGCATACACCACGCATGCCCATGCCATCAGATCTCGCATCACACAACGCGGCATGTGTTCATACGATTGGGGAAAAAACAGATATCACAATATATATAGATCGCATATCTTCTGTTCATGTATTTTCATCTCCCGAAGCTGGAACGGCATCCTGGGCAAATGACACGTTAACTAAAATAACCCAAATATTTCCCACAAGTCACTTGCGCTCGTTCGTCCAGTTGGCACTTCTCGCACCGCGCCCTCATAGAGCGTTGTCCGCACTTGAGGCGGCATTTAAGGACAACCATGACCGCCTTAAGGAATTCAACATCATCATAAGCGAACTCCTCTTGGATATGAAAAAAGTCCAAGTATACCAGCATGCTTTTTTACTCGACCATCTCCTTGATTCCGATAACAAAGAAAATTTTTCAGAAATATTTAAACACTATCGCCAAAAAGACGACCCCCAAAACCTCGCAACAGTTCTTTATATGGTTAAAACATCCATCCAACACCGAGGAGATGTGCCACTTGCACAAACAAGCGCCAAGGCCATTATTCGTGGTCTTGGCATGAATACCGTAAGTATGGGCACAGGAACATGCCCTGTATGTCTTGAAGAATGTGATACACTTTTAAAAAACAGTTTGTGTGAAGATTCACATGCTGTATGCGAAATCTGTATCACAAATATCGAAAAGTCAGCGTTTGATGAAAATAGCAACGCCGAGTGTTCTGCGAGCAATTGCAATGCCATCGTCATTCCCGATGCGACACCTATCGCGCGTTTATGGTATCACATCGATCGTCTCATTTGCGCGGAAGCCGTGGTGATTGATTGTACAAAACCCGATTGCGCCGGATTTGCCATCCAAGACAATACCCCATGCTGTGTTTGTGACACAGCCCTGGTCAGTAAAGGCCAAGCCAATGAATGGTCGTGGGCTGCAGGCCTTGCCGCACGCGCTACCGATCCTCACGCAACACCAGAGGCCAATACATTTGGGTCCTTGCGAAGCTGCGACAAATGTCCAACACTGATAGAACACGATACGGGCTGCCCACAGCATAAATGTCCACGCTGCAGCGCGAGCTTCAAGTGGGACTATGCGAACTCTTCTCCTCATAGCTCTGTTTCTACTGCGACACGACCGCCAAAATGGATACAAAAATGGACCACAGGAACGTTCGAACAGCGTGCGCGCGCTGCACGTTATATTCAGGCCTTGGACCGTGCTGGGCAATTGCATCCCTTACGCGTTGAAGGATTTTCATATGGCGTACGCCATTGGCGTGTTTCCCCCGAAGTGGTCGCGCTTGTTCCCTTGCCGGCGAATATCCCTTGGGAAGTGAAAAAAATCCCCACGCCCGCTCAAATCTCCGCACCCGCTCAAAGCGTACCGCGTCCTCAGCTCCGCATTACGGTAGTCTGATAATATTTTTGACCGACAAATTTCGTAGGGCCTCACATCGTGGCACTATGAAGCAATCATGGCGTTATCACCCTTAATCGCATGTATCCTATTGCAGGCAACAACACCGCAAACCGCACAACCGCCTCGAACGCCCCAGGCGGCGCAAGCACCCCAAGCACCACGCACACTTTTTGTCGTCGATCCAGCCGATGATAGTCCCGAAACAGCATGGATGTATCATGTTCTGCGTGAGCAGTTACAAGCAGATCAGCAACTCATCGTTGAGAGTTATCCGGAAACACCTGAAAGCCTCATCAAGGCACAAGCCAATCAGCAACAAGGGATACAACTTCTTAAAGATGGAAAAGCAGCGTTGAACGATCTCGACATTGAAAAAGCGCTTGCATCCCTGCAAAAAGCCCAAGTACTGCTAGCAAAAGCTGCATCATGGCAATTGGATTTGGCCCCACTTAAAGATGCTTTGTTTGCACTCACCGCGACCTATCTTTTGCTCGAAGATCGCGCCCATGCAACCGAAACCATCAATGCGCTCACTGCGCTTGATCCCAAACAACAGCCTTCAGGCGAATTGTACAATCCCGGTATGCTTCAAGAGTTCAACAACATCCAAAGCGTATGGCTCGCCAAACCCTTAAGTACTGTCACGATCACCAGTACCGTACCCAACAGTGCCGTTTACTGGGATGGTCATTTCATCGGCATGGCACCCGTGACCCTTGAAAAAATAATTCGTGGAAGTCACTTTTTACGTGTGGAAGCATTTCGCCACGAAGCGGTCGTACAAACAACGCTGGTAAGCACACGCGAAGTGCCTATCGAGGTAAACCTTGCAACACCTTTCGATCCTACATCCTATGTAAAACCACTGACCGACGGTGTATCCCCCGAACCTCTCTCTCCCACTGCCCGAAGCCAATTTCGCGCATTGAATCTGCGAACCTTGCTTGTGCTTACGCATCATGGTCAGGACTATCATTTGTTTAAGTATAGTTCGCTTACCGACCCTCCGCGCCTCGGGCGAGCCACAGGACAGTTAAAATCAGAAGAAAAGATAAAGTCGCTTGCTGCAGTTCTTTTACGCTTCGACTATGTCCCTGCAGTCCCCACTGCATCTAAAAAGAAAAAAAGTTCAGATATTGCGGTGGAGAGTGGCAAGAAAACAAAATCGGATATGTTGGAACCCAAGGTTCTCTTAGAACAAAAACCATTGCCACCACGAAAACAGCCTAAATTTCTTGCATCCATGTACAGTACATCGGCTGCACTAGGCATCGCCGCAGGTGTCATGACCTATTTAAATTTGAAAGATCGCGCTCATTTTTACGAAGTCGACCAAGTGGCAGGACAACGCATCGCCAATGACAGTTATACCAAAGCATTAATCACCGATGTGTTGTGGGGTCTTGCAGGTGCAGTGCTTGTGGCCACCGTGGCCGCACAGGTATGGCCAGAAAAAGTCATCGTGGCGAAAGTGGAGCCCCCACCTCCTGCTCCCGAAATAAAAAAACAAGTGGCGCCAACCGTGCCTTCAAAACCCATACAGTGCGCAGGAAATGATCCGATGATGCCGCGGTGCCTGATGGATCCTGTGCCAATCTTCTTGTAGGGGTCGTTCGTGAACGATCCTAAAACAAAGGGCGGTTCGCGAACCGCCCCTACAACCGCAGCCGTGCCATACGCCGCTGATAACTCGCTGTTGATTCTGCACTTTGCGATTTTTCGGCATGAAACAAGGCATCTTTCACGCTGCCAAGTTGATGCTCGTAAAGTTTTGCCAAAGCCAAATGAACGTCAGGCATAGCGTAATGTTCAAATGCAGACAACGCATGTTCTAAAACACGTTGTGCCTTGTCGTATTGTTTTAATTGCCGTGCAGCCCGTGCACCAAGAAGTGCTGCCTCAGATGCTGTTTTCCCATGAAATGTCGAGAACAGCGATTTTGAGGCATCACGCAAACAGCGTTCCCAATTTCTTTGCTCATAAGCACGCGTTGCAAGGGCGAGAAATTCTTCAGCACAATGCACCGGTTCAATGTCATGAAAGCGACGGTGCAAACGTGCAAGCAATGCCACCATGGCAACAATATCGTCACGATTGTGTTTGACGATGGTATGCAAGCGTTCTGATTCACCGGTACGCAAAAAGTCAAAATAGGCTTCGGGGATCTCATGGCCTGGTATGTCGCCTTCGCGTGTATATCCCAAGATTTCGCGTTCAAGCACCTGTAACCGGTGGGATGTGACACTTCGTCCCAGCTGCCTGCGTGATCCATGAAGAAGATCGAGATGTGGCATATCCGTGGCATGGGGCACACGGTGCATCACCCAACGTGTTCGCAAAAGAGGCAGATCAAAACTTTTACCATTGAAACTGGCAATCGCCCCGCTTTGTTGAACACGCTCATGCACCGCATGCAGGGCAGCATGTTCGTAACCGAATGTTTCAAGAAGAAATTGTTCAATCAGAAGCGACTCAGATTCAATACGGCCGAGGCCAATTAAAAAAGCGATCGTGCCCGTACCACCTGCTAACCCTGTTGTTTCGGTGTCTACAAAAAGTAAATCGTCGGGCGAAAAACACGACAAAGCAGGATCTCGAGAAAAGCTTGCGAGGTATGCACCATCCACCGAACGCACATGTTCCAAACATGCCGTGCCGTACAATGACGCCAAAGGCAGACGCTCGCGGATCACGCGCACAACGCCCCACGGGGTTTCTTCACGGATACCGGGGAGTGTATCGGGCTCAACTGCATCCTCACCGCAGAACACACCCACCGGAAGAACACCCCCACCGCTCACTGCGTGAGCGACTCCCCCAGAGGGGGAGTTTTCTGAAGGGGGAGTTTTTATAGCTGAAAGCTTGCGCAAAAAACTCATAGAATACTTTCAAGAAGAAGACGCGCGACCTGCTTGCGATTTTGTAGCGGCGCAGCTTGCTGCGACACGACTGGTTTTTCAATAATCGCCCCAACACACGCAGGGCAACCTGAACGACACGGGCAATGGAGAATCAAATGATGGGTGCGTCGTAAAAGTTCATGACGATCTTCAAATAAACGCGGCGCAAGACCAATACCGCCCGGTATGTGATCGTACAAATACGCCGTTGGTTCAAATGCAGGCATGGCTGCACTGCCCTGCTCATCGATCACAGTATAGCCAATATCACGAGGATCAGTCATGAGGCCCACAGACGCCACTGTATGCATGGCATGGGCCACACCACAAATGCCATCAACAACGCTTGGCCTTGGAAGCGCCAAGGGCAACCAAAGGCTTTCAGGAAAACCAAACCAAACCGCCGTGGTATGCATTTGCATCTCCGGCAAACGAACATCGCCATAACCCACATTTTCATGGGTGTGGTATTTAATTTTTTTGTAACCCACCACTTTTTCAACCACACTCACTTCGCCCAAGCCCACGCGAAGAGCACAGGGCGCTTCGCGAAGCGCCCCTACATAATGAAGCGATCCTACGGCTTGAATATGTCCGTGTTGCTCTTCGTCGATCACCTGCACACGCACATACGTCATCGCATCTGTAAAATAATCCGGGATGACTTGACGCACATATGCTTTATGTTCCTCAATATCAAAACGCTCGACTTCAAACTGCAAGCCCGCATGTTGATAAATGGCCTGCTCATGCAACATCGTATGGGCAGAACGAAAATCCATTTCAGCGAATGTTTTTCCTTTTTCGACATCAATAATCACCACATTATCCCAGCCAATACTTCGCAATGATACGTTGTTGGCGGGATAGCCCTCAGAGGCCCAATGCACCATACGATGGCCTTTTGAATTGACACTCCCATGCAACACGCGATGTCCAATTAAGAAATCAAGCGCATGCTTGGTATTTTCAGTCGTGATGCTTCCAAAATCATCGCCCTCGGAAAATGGAAGTTCAAAAGCTGCACATTTGAGATGTTGGATCAAAATTTCCATGTTGTCGGGATCGATACGCGCATGCTCAATAGGCGCACCCACCAAGTCGGCGGGTTGCAATGCAAAATATTGATCCAAAGGCGCACTTGATGTGACAAGGATCGCAAGTGAGTGTTCTTGCCGACGCCCACCACGTCCAAAGCGCTGCCACAATGCAGCCACAGAACCCGGAAACCCCGCACACACCACTGCGTCCAAACTTCCAATATCAATGCCCAATTCAAGTGCATTGGTGGCAACCACACAACGGATTTTTCCATCACGCAAATCGTTTTCAATGCGCCTTCTGGTTTGGGGCAAATAGCCTCCACGATAGCCGTGGATCATCTCAGGGTCCATACGGTCTTTGATTGCTCTATCGCGCAAGTACTTAAGCATCATTTCGACATTGTTGCGGCTTTGACCAAACACCAACGTTGAGACTCCTGCACGGATCAGATCACGGGCGATTCTAACTGCCGATTTCACATAACTCGCGCGAATACCAAGCTCTGCATTGATCACCGGGGGATTGTACAACAAGACCGTGCGCGGTCCTTGCGGCGCACCACTTTGATCAACCAACGTTACGGGCGATCCGATCATGCGCGATGCATGCTCTTGCGGATTGCCGATGGTGGCCGATGCCAACATAAACACCGGATCCGATCCGTGAAAATGCGCCACACGACGAAGGCGCCTGATCACATTGGCAAGATGGGATCCAAACACCCCACGATAGCTATGCAATTCATCGATGATCACATACCGCAGATCGGCAAAAAAACGTGCCCACGAGGCATGGTGGGGCAAAATACCGGTATGCAACATATCAGGGTTGGTCAACAACAGACGGCTGTTTTGACGGGCATTACGACGTGCATCCGAAGGTGTGTCACCGTCATAGGTACACACCGGATGTAAGAGTCCTGCATCAGCACAAAGTTGCCGTACATTGTGTTCTTGATCCCGTGCCAATGCTTTGGTGGGGAACAAATAAAGAGCACGCGATTCTGTGTGATCTGCAAGTGCTTTTAAAATGGGCAAGTTGTAACACAGACTTTTTCCCGATGCCGTGGGCGTTGCGATCACCACATGCTTGCCGAGCAATGCCGCTTCGTACGCCTCACGTTGATGGCGATAAATGCCCGAAAAACCGCGCGCTTGCAGCGCAAGCATCACATCGCGCGGCAACGATTCCGGAAACGGGACCAAATCTTGTTCTTTCGCTGAGGTGACGTGCTCAAGTGCGATGCTTTTCCAAAGCTTCTCACCACGCCATGAGGAAATCATCGCATCAATACCGTGCGGGCCATCCCAAGGATTTACCACACGCGCCAGTTCACCATGTCCCGCCATTTAGGCACTCCCTGATAGTAAAGCGTCCCATTCAAGTGTCGATCCATCCCGCATGGCTGTGTTACTCGGCGCTCGGCATATCGTACATATCACCTCCGCCTCGCGCCTTGCCATGCAGGCGCCTCAACCCTGGAATGGGACGCTTTACTATCAGGGAGTTGCCTTAGGTTCAGTGATTGAACAGTGTACAAAATACAAGTTGAAAATAAAGCACAATACACGTAAGTGCCCCATATGGATCCTGTATCACGTTCAGAGCCTGCGCAAGCCTCACCCTACCGTCATACACCGCTTCAAATCGGCATAGCCTGCGGTGCTGGCTCCTTGGGTGATCTTGTCCCCGTGGGACATTATCTGCAATCCATGAAAATCAGAGCGCAAATGGGACTTATGGAACCCGTCAAACCTCTGTGGCCAGCGTTTTCAAAAACCCTTGTACAGCAAATGTGTCTTCGTCCCATCTACATTGGCGTCGCACGAGGCCTCAACGACTACACCAAACACGCTGCCATCGACGCTGGGGCAAGTCACAACAATGCTCGCATCCTCGCAACATTAACATCGGGCACATGGGTCACATTTTTTTCGGCAACAAGCGAAACACTGCAAATTTTACAACAAAATGGGTCGACATTCGCCCATGCAATGAAGAAATCTTACAATTGGCCCGCCATACGAACCCGTGCGATGCGCGAATATCCCTATGCCTTGGTGGTCAGTCCTGAATTGTTTGAACATGCGACCAAGCATCTTTTACCCGATGGAACAAAACAGCAACGCGACATTCTCGGTGGAGCCATTGCGGGAGCAACCGTAAGCGTAATCACGCAACCCCTCGATACTGCGGGGACACTGCAAAGTGTCACCAAAAAAGGTCTCCTCGATACAATACGCGATATTGCGGCGATCGGTGGGCTTCCTGCGTTGTATACGGGTGGTGCATTTCGATTTGCACGCCTTATCTTTACAGGAATGGCATTGCCCGTATGTTCAGAAAAAGTGATGGATGTATTTGGCTGGAACAATGCACCGAGAAGCTAAACTGGTTTAAAAATCATCATTCACAATAGTCACCACTTCAGAGGCAATACCAAGTTGTGCATTCACTGGATTTGATAACAAAACAAAAAATGTTTCATCATCTTCTGGATCGTTCTCGGAAACAATATTGATCGTGTAGGTTTTCACGGTTTCTCCAGGAGCAAAAACAAGGGTCCCCGAAATGGTTTGGCTTGCCGGTGAAAAATAATCGAGCGATGGCAAGGCTGTATCGCCCACGGTCGCGTAATCGACAGTCACTTCATCGTCGCTTGGACGATTCAAAAAAACCGTGATGACCGCACGAACAATATCATCCTCGTTGCCTTCAACAATCGACATGCTCGCTGAAAGCAAACTCACGATAAGAGGCTGCTCTCCCCCGCAATCCTCTGCCTGTGTTGAGTCAATGCGTAAATTATCGAACACAATATCAAGATCAACGATCTCGCGTGGTTGTGCGAAAGAAAAGGCAAACGAGGTCACGTTCGCCAAATTAACGCCTTTGAATGTATTTAATGGAATTTCATAGGGACCTGGTTTGGAAATAATAATAATTCGTGTCACACCATTCACGGTCAGCCGTGCTGGCACGTGCCATGAACTCAGATCACTGCTCACCAAATCAAAATGAAAAACCCCTGTCGCAGGCAATGCCAGTGGTGAAAATCCATTGTAGCTGAGTGTAAAGCGTGAAACGCCAGCACCCGAACCGTTATTGAACAAAAGCGACGAACCACTCTTCAGTGTTGATGCCGGTAAAGCACTGTCTATCTGCATCGAGGTATACCGATTGCCCATTGCACCTGCAGGCGCCACATCAAATGACGACAAGGGAAGCGGCTGTGTCAGAAGACGGTTTTGACGATCGATACCCACCACGCCTGGGTATTGGGGATGCGGATCAGAAAATGATGATGAAAAATCATCCACACGCGTGCTGGCGATTGACACAGGACATGGGGAAACCTGGCCATCAATCGCTAAATTATCAAATGAAATGTTAATGCCAATGGTCGAACCTGTGGCAAAACGAAAGCCGACGGCTGTAATGCGTGCGATATCAAGTCCCGTAAAACTGCTGAGTGGAATGGTGTATGATCCTGCAGGGCCAACATTCACGCTACGGGTGATCCCATCAAGCGTCACGCTGACAGGAAGCCGTGCAGAAGGTGCATTCGCAATATTGCTGGTCACCACATCAAAACGAATGGAGCCTGTGGGATCCCCCGCGATCACACCGAATTTACGGTATTCGATCACAAAGGCGGATTGCTCACGATAGTGTCCATTCTTAAAAACCAAGCTGTCGTAAACGTACAATGAGGTCTCGCATAGATTGGGCCCCACATCCATGGTCGCATAACGGGTGCCAAGACTCCCTGCCGCTGCAGAATCAAATGCAGACAATGGCAGTGGAAGGGATTCCCCACCATAAACACCTATCATGGATGGATATCTTGGATGCACTGCGGAGAACCAAGAGGAGAAATTGTCGATGACAACGCTGGAAACAAGCGCATCAGACGATGTCTGTGCAGGCAAATCGTCACTTATTTGCAAACTTCCACAAGCGCCCAAAATCCAGAGAAAAAAGACACCACCGACATAACGCTTCGCTATACGACAATGCATTTTCATAAAAAAAGTCTAGCATAGCATCAAGGGTGGATACATTTATTTATCGAAAATCTGAGCGTCGAATGAAATCCTAAAAATCATCATTCACGATCGTCACCACCTCGGATGCGATGCCAAGCTGTGCATTCACAGGATTCGATAACAAAACAAAAAATGTTTCATCATCTTCAGGGTCGGTATCGGAAATAATATTGATCGTATAGGTTTTCACGGTTTCTCCGGGAGCAAAAACAAGTGTTCCCGAAATGGTTTGGCTTGAGGGTGAAGTATAGTCCAAGGATGGCAAAGCGGTGTCGCCCACTGTCGCGTAATTCACGGTGACTTCATCGTCGCTTGGACGATTCAAAAAAACCGTGATGACAGCGCGCACGATGTCATCCTCATTGCCTTCAACAATTGACATGGTCGCAGAAAGCAAACTCACGGTAAGAGGCGGTTCCGGCGGATCCACACAATCCTCAGCCAAGGTCGAATCAATACGAAAATTATCAAAAGCAACATCAAGACCCGACATTCCAAGGGGTTGTTCGAAAGAAAAATCAAACGATGTTGCGTGTTTCAAATTAACGCTTTTGAATAGTCGCAAGGGGATTTCATAGGGACCTGGTTTGGAAACCATGATGGTACGAACCACGCCATTCACTTTCAGCTGTACGGGTACTGACGAAGCGATGTCACTGTGGACCAAATCGAAATGAAAAACGCTATCAACAGGCAATGCCATCGGTGAAAAAGCATTGTATGCAATGGTAAAGCGCGAAGCCCCATACTCTGGACCGTTGTTGAAAAAAAGAAGCCCCCCACTAATAAGTCGTGAATCATACAAAACACGGTCTACCACCATGAATGTATGCCGAACACCTATTGCACCTGTAGGCCAAAGATCCAATGAGATTTGAGGGAGCTGCTGTGTAAGCTTTGGATTCCAACTGTCGACACCAAGCACGCCAGGATACTGGGGATGGGTTGCAGAAAACGGCGACGAAAAATCATCGACACGGGTGCTGACGATCGACACCGAGCATGTGGAAGCCGCACCATCAATCGCTAAATTATCAAATGAAATATCAAGACCTACCGACATGCCTGTCGAAAAACCAAAATCTACGGATGTAATGTGCGACACATCAAGCCCGGGAAAACTGCTAAGTAGAATGCTGTATGATCCCGGTGGCCCGACCTTCACGGTCTTTGTGATCCCATTGAGGGCAATGCTCACAAGGCGTCTGTCGGCGGGGAGTGCACCAATATCACTATTCACAACATCAAAACGAACAGAGCCTGTGGGTTCCCCAATGACATCCAATTTACGATATGCAACCACAAAGGCAGACTGTTCCCGATAGGACCCATTGCTAAAACTCAACCGTCCATAAACAGCCAGTGAGGTATCGTGTATGTTGGGTCCCACATCCATCATCGCGTAGCGGGTGCCAAGGCTTCCTGCGGGTGCGGCATCAAACGCATTTAACGGCAATGGCGGAGATTGCTCCTCGATATAAACCCCTATTTTTCCAGGATATCTCGGATGGACTGCAGAAAATGGGGACGAAAAATTGTCGATGACAGCCAACGAAACAAGCGCCTCCGACGATGTTTGCGCATGCAAATCGTCGCTTTCAACGTCAGCCCCGCAACCGCCTAAAAGCCAAAGAAAAAGCGCACTGACAACACGACTTCTTGTTATCACGTGATATTTTCTCATAGATAAAAGGTATCATGCCATTGCTACGGGCGCCTGTCTTTCTGCTTATCTCAAGACGTCATCCCCGCGAACTCCAGACAGCCCTTTGGGGCTACCCGGCAGTTGAGAAACTTGTGGCGCTACGATTCTACTTATTTTTTATGTAGGGGCGGTTCGCGAACCGCCTTGTTTGCATATTACAAGCGCCGCAGGGCGGTTCACGAACCGCCCCTACAAGAGAACACCTGCTTAATTCAAGTTTCTTAGGAAGGCGGGGATGACGAATATAGAAAACCTAAAGATCATCATTCACGATCGTCACAACTTCCGATGCAATGCCAAGCTCTGCATTCACGGGATTGGATAACAAAACAAAAAATGTTTCATCGTCTTCGGGGTCGGTGTCAGAAACAATATTGACCGTATAGGTTTTCACGGTTTCTCCGGGAGCAAAAACAAGTGTTCCCGAAATGGTTTGGCTTGCTGGTGAAATATAATCCAAGGATGGCAAGGCTGTGTCGCCTTCTGTTACGTAATCGACAGTCACTTCACTATCGCTTGGACGATTTAAAACAACCGTAATAACAGCACGAACCACATCATCATCATTGCCTTCAACAACGGACATTGCATCAGACAGCAAGCTCACGGTCAAAGGGGCCGGAGGTGGCGGTCCACACGTCCCTACCTTCGTTGCAAGAATTCGAAAATTATCAAAAACGACGTCAACACCGGGTGCATTTTGGGGCTGCGCAAACGTAAAAGCGATCGACCTCACGCGTTTTAAATTAACACCAACAAAACGACTCAACGGGATCTCATAAACACCTGGTTTAGAAATTTGAATTGTTCGAGTCACACCGTTCAATGTAATATCGGCTGGCAATGAAAATCCCAATCCTCGATTATCAAGATCACTATCGACCAAATTAAAATGGAATACCCCATTTTTTGGAAATGCCTTGGGTGGAAAGCCATCGTACGTAAGGACAAAACGTGAAGCCCCAAGACCCGCACCATTTTCAAAGTAAAGCTCCTTAACACTCTGAAATCTTGAGTCATTCAAAGTATTGTCCACCTCAATCGATGCGTGACGATTGCCCAGCACAGCGGCGGGATTCACATCATAGGATGCGATGGGAAGCGGCTCTGTCAGATCTGGATTTTGGCGATCGACACCAAGAACGCCTGGGTATTGGGGATGAGCTACAGAAAATGCAGAAGAAAAATCATCCACGACAATACGGCTCTGCGACATCAAACACGTGGAGAACGCGCCATCGATGGTCAGATTGTCGAATGCGATATCCACACCAGAAAATTGAGCTGTCGAAGAAAAGCCTATGGCCGTGATACGTGACAAATCAACCCCCGTAAAACTGCTCAGTGGGATACTATAAGTGCCCGTAGGTGCAACAGAAACCGAACGGGTCACCCCATTAAGAGCAATACGCACAGGAATTCCATCCTCGGCGCGTCTCCAATAGATATCGCTCCCCACGACATCAAAACGTACAAATCCTGTAGGTGCGCCAGCAATTGCACCGAATTTTCGATACTCAACCACAAAGCCAGAACCCGTAGGATCGGGTCCATTGCTAAATGCCAGATGTGTAACAACACTTATCTGCGAATCTTGTGCGCCACGAGCAACATCCACCGCGGCATAGCGTGTACCGATGCTTCCTGCAGGTGCGAGATCAAACACCGACAATTGAAGAGGAGGAGATGTGTCGTAATGCACCCCGACATTTCCAGGAAGCACTGGATGCAAGACTGAAAATGGGGTCGAAAAATCGTCGATGACCACCGCGGATGCAAGTGATTCGGAGGAGGCCTGTTCAAACTCCTCCTGCCGATCGCGATGAACACCCACATCACCACATGCACACAAAAGAAAAAGAAAGAGCCCTGAACGTATGGATGATTGCATCTTACACCCCCACAGTTCAATCAATTGTAGCATGGAAATATATAAATGCGCTTGTCGATTACTTTTTCACTGGCACCTTTTTATCCAAAAAGAAAAAGCGCAGAACAGCCGGTGACAAAACAAGATCGGCGATCAGCGCAAAAAAGATAGTGCACGCGACCAACAGTCCAAACCGTTGAAGATTGGTCATGGAGGAAGCCGTGTAAATGCCAAACCCTGCGATAAGCACCACACTGGCTGCTACAATGGCGCGCCCTGAATCATGCATGGACTGATGCAAGGCATGTTCGAGTGTATTGCCGGCGGCTATGCCCACACGCACATGATGCACAAAATGGATGGTGTCATCCACGGCAATACCGATGGCAATCGATGCGATGAGCAAATTCATCATATCAATAGGAATACCCAAAAAACCCATCATGCCGAGCACCATCATAATGGGTAAAAGATTGGGGATCATCGCAACAAGCCCCCAACGTACACTGCGAAGAGCCATCATGAGCAGCGCTGTAATCATCACAAGTGCTATGCCAAACGATGACACCAAATTTCCGATCAACACCGCAATACTGCTGGCAAGTGTATACACCACACCTGTCGGTGAGATGGTAGCGCGCGACCCAATATGTTTATCGATGGCCGCTTGGGTATGTTTGGAGAATGCCTCGTAGGCACTTGCATCACGCCAACGAATACGGAACTGCAATTGCGCTGTTTTAAAATCCTCTGTGATATAACGGCGAAGCATCGGATCGTTCGAGGCTTTTAAACCACCAAGAACAGGCGTAAGCATTTGTGGATTGTCGAACAACACATTCACATCTGCGCCAGGCATCATCGTATGATAGGTCGATTCGACGAGTGCAAGAAATCCCCCTTGATGGGTTACAAGCGATTGTCCATCTTTGGGATACACATATGCCGCAATCTCTGCACTCATCGCAGACAGCGCTTTGAGCAATTCGGGGTCGTTCAATCCTTGATCTGTTTTGGTTTCTACTAGCATCGTCATTTGGGCCACACCCCCCATATGCGTGTCGATTTCCATAAACGCTTCACGCAATGGATTGCCCTTGGGCATCCAACTGAGTGGGTCGTGATACAATTCCAAACGACGCATCCCTATCACCGAGACAATGGCGATAATCAGCGCACCGATGAGAACACCTGCACGGCCTCGCTTCGTGAAGCTGAGATCAAGTGCCGCCATCAAACTGCGGTCAACCCTACCTCTGTGATCTTCTGGGGTGGTATTGATGTGAACATTGCGCAATGCAATCGGCAACACGAGAAATGCAAGCAAAGCCGAAATACCTGCACCCACCGCGCCTGCGGTTCCCATTTGTGAAATCGCTTCCATGCTCGACGTTCGCAAAGACAGCAGGCCCACCATGGTGGTCAAACTTGTGTACACAATCGGCTCGCCCGCACTGCCAAGCGCCATGCAGATGGCATCCTGATCACTCGCGCCCTTGCGACGTCGATCCTGAAAGATACTCACCAAATGCACCGAATTGCCGATACTCACACATGTAAGAAATGCAGGCAGCATGTTGGACATCAACGTGACGGGATATCCTGCAAACGCCATAAAACCGAATGTCCACAGTGCAGATAAACCAACGACGATAAAAGAGCCCATCACCGATCGGATCTCACGCAGCATGGCGACCAAAAATCCAACCATCAAAAGACCGGCAAGCGACAGCATTTTACGCAGATCAATATTGATCATCGTATTCAGATTGGCATTCAGAATAGGCATGCCTGCAACCGTCAGAGAAAAATCGTCGCGAGTTGTCTTTTTCGCAATATCGCTGACGGCATCAGCAAGAAGCTGACCGTCCGTAGGCGATAGAGATGGAATACGCAATGCCATGGCAGCAAAATGTCCATCGGCGCTCACCACATTGTCCACCAACATGCTGTTGGCAAGCACGCGCACTTTGAAGGCTTGCATAGGCTCTTCAGAAGGCCCCAGCACATTCACCAGCGATGTGATCTCTTCAAAAACTTTCTCGTTGTGGCCTACGGCGACAACACCAATATCTTTTCGTTTGAGATCTGAAAATTTGTTTTGAAGCTGTTTCAAAGCATCCAAAAACGGAAGCGAAAAGACATCGCCTTTGGCCATCACCAAAATAATGTCGTCGTTGCCAAAAATGGCACGTGATTTCTCTAAAGCTTTCTGTGCCGGGGAGTTTTCAGGAACAAACGCTTCGGGACTCGAATCCAACACCAATTTGTGATGAATTTGATGCGCACAGGCCAACGATATGGCGATAACACCCACCCAAACCCACGCAGGATGCTTCAAAAGTATGCGTCCCAGCCGTGAAAACTTTGATTCGTTGTTTAAATGCATATGTCTTTTACCCAATTTTTGGTCATTTATTGGCACACAATGGCCAAGAGATGCCGCTCTACGATACTATGAACCCAATGCAAATCCCAGTGATCGCGTATACCGATGGTGCCTGTCGATACAATCCCGGCCCCGCAGGCCTTGGGGTTGTTATTAAGCTGGATGGCGAGGCTTGGGAATACGCGGAATATCTTGGCGAGGGAACCAACAACATTGCAGAGCTTTCCGGTATTATGCGTGCTGCCGAGCGCGTTGCTGCCGTGTACCCAGGACAAGGCTGTGTGATCCATACCGATAGTACCTATGCGATTGGTGTCCTCAGCAAAGGATGGCGTGCCAAAGCCAACATCGATTTAATCCGACACGTGCAAAATGCCCTCGCATCGGTCCCCAATTGGAGTTTACGTTATGTACCGGGCCATTCAGGGGTTGCAGAGAACGAATATGCAGATAAACTGGCCACCGCTGCCGCCAAAACGAAGATGGGCTTTGCCTGGAGACTGCGCGGTCCTGGACAGAACCTTCTTCCCTTGTAAAGGATTGTTATGGCCATGCTTGCAACACCTGTCACGAACGAATTGCCCACCATCGAACAAGAGATAGGGCCTGCCCTTCTCACACTGCGTAAAACCTTTGATGCAGAGATCACAAAATCACTCGCGTGGCGTCGCAAACAACTGAACGCGTTAATACGCATGATGCACGAAGCAGAAGATCGCCTCGTTAAGGCACTTGCCGATGATTTGGGAAAACCCTATCTCGAAGCCTGGGCAGGTGAAATTCATGCGGTGGTGAGCGAAGCACAATATGCGCTCAAGCATCTCAAAACATGGACCAAAGCACGAAACGTTTTGGTGCCCGTGGCATTTCAACCCGCACGTTCATACATCCAACCTGAACCTCTTGGTGTGGCGTTGATTATCGCACCGTGGAATTATCCCGTGCAGTTGGCTTTCAGTGCCTTGGTCGGCGCCATTGCGGCCGGCAATTGTGCGATTATCAAACCATCGGAACTTGCACCCCATACCGCCGACCTCATGGCCGAATTGTGTGAAGCCTATCTTGATCCCGATGCCATTCGCGTCATCAACGGCGGCATCGAAACATCCACTGCCCTCCTTGCTGAACGATTCGACACGATATTTTACACAGGAAGCACAGCCGTCGGTCGTATTGTGATGACTGCGGCAGCCAAACATCTAACGCCCGTGACGCTTGAATTGGGGGGTAAAAGCCCATGTATCGTACTCGATCAACCCGACATCGATGTCACGGCACGCCGCATTGTTTGGGGTAAATTTTTCAATGCAGGGCAGACGTGCATCGCACCCGATTACGTGTTGGTTGAAAAAAGTTTGCAAGAGCCCCTCTTGCAAGCCATTAAAAAATACATCACCCAGTTTTACGGCAGCACACCGCGTACAAGTCCCGATTTCGCACGCATCGTGAATCTTCGTCATCATCAACGGTTATGCAAATTACTCCGCGACGGTCGCGTGGTCATAGGTGGTGAAACATCCGGTGAAGATCGATTTATTGCACCAACTGTCCTTGCCGATGTGTCGCCCGATGCGCCCGTGATGCAAGAAGAAATTTTTGGTCCAATTTTGCCTGTGATTGCCATCGACAATGCCGAAGAAGCGATTCAGTTTGTGCGTGCGCGTCCCAAGCCACTCGCATTGTACATTTTCACCGGCAATGCTGCACTCGCCGATGACATTGTGCGACGAACAAGCTCCGGTGGCGTATGCATCAATGAATGCTTAAGCCACGCAGTCGGACACAATCTGCCCTTTGGCGGCGTCGGCGAAAGCGGCATGGGTGCTTATCATGGCAAGACAAGCTTCGATACGTTCAGCCACATGAAGAGCGTGATGCGAAAGCCCTTTGGCATGGAACCCCCGCTGCGCTATCCACCGTACAGCGATGCCAAAACGCGTTGGATCAAGCGATTGATCTAAGGATTGCGCTTCGATTGAGCCTTTCATGTAGGGGCAGACCCCCGTGTCTGCCCTCATCACGAACAAGGGCGGACACAGGGGTCCGCCCCTACATCAAAACGAACATTTTATTTTGAAACCTAAACCGCCGATTCTCCAATCGTGTCAGTTAGGATAATTACTGAAACATCGCGTGCTGCTTCAGCAAGTATTGTTGCAGGACGTGGGACAGCAAGATGTGCTTCGATGGCAGCGATGGCCACCGTATCCAGTTTGTACATATCGGTGCGAACATTGAATGACTGATCTTGCCTCAGCGGATGACGTATCTGAGCTCCGTCTACGCGAGGCATGCGCACAACCTGATCATAAATCATAAAATGAACAACGCCTGGTGTACGCACAGCACACCATAGGCCGTTACGATCCATTGCGATAGGACAGTTGTCCGTTAACAAATTGCGAAGCAGCGCGGGCGAATCGCCTGCGATAGGCGCAAATGTTTGCAAGTCAGCCCATGGTAACTCTCGCCCCGCTTCCCTTCGAGCAGCTTCTCGCGCCTGTTCCCTTAGACAGGACCTTCTTGCGCGCACCACGATAACGCCGCCCACAATAAGGAGAAACGTTGCCAAAGAGGCACCAAAGATCATGGCGTGCCGCTTCTCATCTCTCTCGTCTTCCGGTGGGGGTGGTAGGCAATTCAAGCGGGCGCGCATCGTGGAGGTACTTACACTACCCCAGCATTTAACGTTGGCGGTATTTGCGGGTGGGCATGGTCCCTCGTAAGAAGCGTAGGGTACCCCATAAAAATTAGAATCAAAATATGAGCAATTTTTTCTAAAGATTTGGGGGGTGGGGGTGAGCACAGAGCAGTATGAGGCTTCAGGGGTTTTCCCATAAAATGATTGGCATGTATCTCTTGTGGGGCGTAAAGCATCGCTTTTCACACGATGTTGCCATGTGCCCCGTTGGGGGTATGCGGCTTCGCTTTGCTTTCTTGCATATTTATTTTGTGCGTAAGTGGTCGTGGCGTTTCTTTGGATGCTTGGTGTTCGTCCCATGGCGCGAAGTATCGGCAAACCTATAGGCTTTGTTGATTACTTTTTATATGAATATTAATTTTGTGAATCTCTCGTCGTAGGAACGCTGCTATACCATTTTGAAAGACGTTGTGTGAGCCACACACCGCCTGCAACAAGGGTAGCGGCCACCGCAGTAAAGCCCGTTTGCCACATCCAATTAAAATGGGCTGGGTGTGGAAAACGCAACAGATCGTTCATTCCTGAAAGATGGGCCTTGTAATCGGGATGACGCCGAACCTCAATGCTCCACCCTTCTCCTGTGATAGTCGCGATACAACCTTCGCCATTGAGTATTTTACGCAGATCCGAAGGCCAACTTGTGTTTGAATAATTGATCCCACGCAGTGAATCACCAGCATGAAAAACCATGGCACCGAGTGTTTCATTGACGGCGCTTAATCCAGCCAATGTTTGATCGGTTCCACTGGCACTGTAGGTATGACCAAAACCTAAAAATACCGATCCGATATCCCCACCCTGATCCCTGTCTGTTAAAAAGAGCAAAGCAGCCCCTGCCGCTGTATCGGCTGCGCCAGGCCCCAAACGCATGTAACCGAGTGTGATATCCTGAAGGGACGCCGGCAATGCGCCTGACCATCGTTCGTGACTTTCGAAAACAACAGGACATCCCACACCGCGCGTATGCAAGGGCTTAGGCGGCAATGTTCCCAAACCCTGTGCAGCATCCAGTGGCTTGGCTGTTTGAATTTCTCCAACACGCCCAAGGAACCTGGTGACACTCATTCCTGTGATTGCGGGGATCGGTGGTTCCCGATCTGCGCGATATGCACTGGCGTCATTCAAACGCCCGAGCAGCATCAGTTTGCCTGCATCAGACATCCATCGCCATGAATTTTGGTATTGCTTCATGACCGTTTCAACATCACGCAAACCGAAAATGCCGTGGTTGGCATTGGGATTTTTTGCGCGCACTTCCGCTTGTCCCAAAAATGTTTCATTGGGCAAACCTTCGGGCGTCACAAGCAATTCCGGACGTGTTGTTAAAATAAATTGATCGCAAAAAGGACTCGTTGGGTCAAAAGGCACCCACGGAGGATCACCACACAAATGTGTTCCGCCGGATGGGTAGGCACAATACGTTGCATTCATGCACATATTGGGATGATTGGGTACAACAAGATATCCCATACTGAAGCGCCTCCAATAGATTAAGAGGGATTTACTTAACCAACACGGGTCCTTTCGTTGTCAATACTTTAAATAAAGGTCAGCAATGCAATGTGAGAATCGACGATCGCTGATTCAATGCTTCTGACAGTTTGATTCGGTTTATTGCAACAAGACAAAATATATCCCGATACATTGAGGTGTGTTTTCACATAGAAAATACAATCAATCTCAGGGGGGAAATATGTCAGCAACACAAAGAATCAGTGGTCCGGATATCTGTGGTGGCAACGGCAGTCGCGTGCGTCCCGTCGCCGCGCATCCCGATATCTGTGGTGGCATTGGCAATGGAACGCATGCAAGCAAATACAAACGTGTACCTAAAAAAGAGATGTACATTTACAATAACAAAATGCCACAAATCACAGGTCCTGGGATGCCGGCACCTCGCGGACCCCAAGTATTCGTGAACGATCTCAAATCATTGCGCAACCATGAACCCGAAGCCGTGCGTTTAGGTGGACGTGGCGCTCCGCAAGCCGATTTTGAAATGCACATCACACCATGGTCAAGCGGTGGTATGTTGGGCGGATCGCGATCTTTCAGTGCAGAATTTTCGCATGGTGTTCCCGTGGAAAAAAACAGACAAGATGTGCAGATCAAGATCACCAACGATCGCCATCGTTCCGAATGGATCAAGCTCAATCTTGTTGTTAAAACAACGTATTGAATATTAGGGCGTGGTGAAACGCTATAAAGACGAACCCATTATTGTTCTGATGTAGGGGCGCTTCGTGAAGCGCCCGTGCGGATTTTGAATTGGGTCCCCGCTTTCGCGGGGATGACGTTTTCGGAAGGGCGGTTCACAAACCGCCCCGACAAAAGAACACTTGATCGATTCAAGTTCTAAAAAATCTGATACTTGGCAGTAAGAACCAACCCATTTTGTATCTGCCAATTGGAAAGAATACTTGGAACACGTTTTGCCATCAGAATGTAATCGATGGAAATCCATTGAATCACTTTGACCGAAAACGTCGCTTTAAATTCTGCCTGCAAAGCATCAAGTCCCTGTCGTCCATCGCTGCTATAAAAAGGCTGGAGCACATTGGCTTCGGCTTTGTAACTCAATCGTTCGTGCCATTCGCCAGAGGCTTTCATCGTGAATTCAGCACCGGTCTGGTACTGTGATTGAAGTTGACGCAATTCGAGATCACTGGTTTGTGCATCGTCATCAACAACATACCCGTGGCGTGCCAGAATTTGCTGCGTCGCAAGACCCAAATTGACCTGTACATTCAATGCTGTACGTTCAACCGCTGTTGCAGAAAATCCCGTGCTTTCACGCAATTGCAACGGTTCAAAAGCACCGGTAAGTGGGATGCGGTGTTGCGCCGCATAGACTTGCTCTTCCTGAATACCATCGGATCGAATTCTCACAACGTTGGTATCGCTGCTGCTTATATTGAATCCTGGCAATGCTTGGGTTTGCAGAGCAAACCCAACAAAAGGACCAAGCCAAGGCACACGAGGCAGCGCATAGGTGTACATGGTTGTGAATTTGAAAGTGTCCAACGCTTTCAACCATGGACTGAGCTGCGGTGTTTTACTGAACGATTCGTTGACTTCAAATGTACTTGCGACTTTGTGCGATTGATGTGTCCACGTGGCACTGGAATCGATCTGAAGACCAAGCTTGAACGTCGATCCGTTGGGCGTGCCCACAACACCACTGCTGTGACTGTACGCAACGTTGCTCCCGAAATTAAGCGCGTAAGCCCATGGGCCTTGTGGCTTGGGTACTTCAGCCGATTTTTCGATTGTTTCAGTTGTAGAGCTCGACAGTAATGCGATGAGTGCTGTGATGGTCAACATCATGGCGGAGAGAATGGCGCGGTGATCAAATTTGTCAATTTTTAGGTATTATAGCCCCCGCAAAACAAAATGTTCGTCATTGCGAGCCCGAGTCACCGGCCTCTCAATGACGGGTTCTAAAAATAACATCGTTCTTGCGTGCATGTTTTTGTAGGGGCGGTTCGCGAACCGCCCTATGAGAGAAACGGGCCGTTCACGAACGGCCCCTACAAAAGACAATCGACATGAGCTTTCGTTCTCAATGGTTTATTGCCCTTCGCGCAGCGAACCATACACCGTCACGTAATCATCGCCTTCAGCACGACGAATATCACCATCGGTGATGCACCATTGCGCACCTGGGCCATCCAAACCGATAAGCTTGCTGATATTCAACACAGGAAGCGGCACACTGCCAATCACCGAATGAAGCAAACTGGGCATCGCGATGGAAAACAACTCTGCAAGAAATGAACTCACGCGGGCTTGATAACCCATGTCATCAAGTTCAACGACATCAACATAAATGCTGGGTGCATCGCGCAGGTTCGTCGACAAACTTCCGCGGACAGGATCAAAGCGGATATCGCCCGCAAGCTGCGCGGAGAGATAGGCAAACACGCGAATACGCTGACCGGTGAGACGTCCAGAGACCACACCAGGATCAAGCCACGCTTCGATCAACACATCACCCATGGCCACATGAAAAGGATACGCCGCATCACCGGGCATTACCACGGGTGGCAACATCGCCTTGATATTGACCTCCACCCCTTCAAGATTTGCTCTGCCACCCACGTTCATCACCGACGTCAAATCAGTTATTTCAAAACCACCTGCAGCCCAAATGGACCACAGCACTTGATTAAGCACATCATCGCTCAGTGCAATGGCAAAAGGTGCTCGGTCTTCAGGCCGAAACGCATGGAATGTACGACGTCCACGCACGGGCCCTTTGGGCGGATCCATATTGACCGCCAAGGCTTTCGGATGCACCTGCATATGCAAACCCAGATCACCATAGCCCCCATCGGACGTGGTAAACGCCGCCTCATCAAGACCACTTTGAATCACCAACGCGCCTTGAAGTGGGCTTGGCAAATCAATTGATTTCGCAATGCTGAAGTTATCAATGAAACCGGTGAGCACATCGGGAAGTTTTGATGCAATCCCTTTTTCCACCGCCTTCTCAATGGCATTCTTTGCAAAAAATCCAACGATGGATCCAAAACCATCGCAAAGCCAATCGATCCATCCAGGACAATCGAAATCAATGGTCAAACCGTCGGTATCAAGATCCACATCACGTGAGGCGACATAGGCTTTTCCATCACGAACGCCGATGGTAAATTCAATATCCGCGCGCACGTTATCCGCCTCAACGGCAAAGCGATGATCACCCAGAGAAATATCCGTGGGAAGCCAAAACTCGCACGAATAACTTCGCAAACTGTCAATATCGATGGGAAATGAAATCGGTCCGGCATTGATGCCAAAGTGCAAACCGTTGTCGAGAAAACGCGCCGAGGTCACCTTGGGTTTGCCCATGATAAAAGGCCATTCGCCCCAACGACTCATCAAAAAACTGTACTCAGGTTTCCCCCAAAAGCCGTCGCATTCTCGGTCCATTTTTTTATCAACAAGCACCGTGCCTGGCGGAACCACTTTATTAAAATCAATGCGTTCAAGCGCATGTTCTGCAACAGTCGCCAGATCATCCAGATCGTTTCGATTGCTGTCATCCAAGACTTCTTGACGAAGCCGCGCCATGACACCCGATGTCACATGCGATGCCGGATCATTTTGTGTTGTCACACCATAATAGGCAGGACTTCGCATCACCGATTGCGAAAAGAGCGTACGATTGCCGCATGCATCGTCAACGGTACTCCAGATACTCGAGAGTCCCCAGGGTGCTTGTGTTTCGATACTCCATGTGACCGTATTCATATCTCGGGCATGCTCAGGATGTGATTGACCATTCACCATGACATTGCGCACACCACTCAAACCATCGCTGGCGCTCATGGACCACGTCACCGGTGATGGATCGAAATTGCCTGTTTCCAACATCGCACCACGATCCATATTCAACACTTTCACACGTGGTGGTGTTGAATCGGCACGCAGTGGGATGGCCATGGTTTGGATACTGCTATCGTCGTCTTTGGGGTCAAGCAGTTCAAAGACAACCACATAATCGGCTTCTTGCAACAAACGAACGCCGGCTTCATAATCCACACTAAAACCTGGGCCTGATGTGGAATACACGTGAACCCGAGGATCAGGGACCGTATTGCCATAGCGATCAAAAACACGAACATCGAAGGGCAAAGCCCTGCCCTGCCAATAGCAATCTTGTTCGGGAAGTTGAATCACCCACGTATGGGCCAAACCTGCATTGACAACCACTTCCACCGGCGTTGTATCGGATGCGGCAAGCGCAGGCATCGTACAATATACGGCGTAAGTCATCGCTTCGGTGGATGAAAAATTGCGTTGATAAATCAGATCGGGACGTTGGCGCGGACCACTGCCCGTCAATTGCAACACGCGCACTTCGGTGGCAATGCCTTCCAACGCATTGCCCAACGCATCGCGCACGATACAAGTCACCGGTGTCACTTCGGCGGGTGCAAGTTCCAATTTGGACACTTCCGTGTCGATGGAATACGGCAATCCTGCGCGCACCCAAAGTGTTGCAGGTGTTGCATCGACCACGTGGCCATATCGACATGCCACCTGCTGTTCACCCAGTGCGAGTCCACGCACACGGTAGCGCGTTTCGATATCGGCTTCCGCGCCAAGGGCACCTTCAGGCACTTGTAAATCAACATCAGAAGGCAACGATGGGTTGCCATAGGGATCGAAGCCACTGCATGTCACTTGCACTGCCACACCAAGTTGCACTTCAGGTGCAGCAAGCGCTGTATCCATCGTGATAGGTGCAAGCGCGGTGACATGCACCCCTACCCCGCGCTGATCCACAACAATGCCATCGGATGTGCCGCATCGCGCGCGGTATTCTCCCGAAACTTCGGCGACAAACGAGGCGGATCCATCGGCTTCGGTGCTTATCGATCGTGGTGCAGGTTCCACCAACAGCGAGGGGATTTCATTCTGCAACCATTCGCCATCACGCCTGATCACACAACGCACCTGGGCCACGCCGCCGGCAAAGACGTTCACGCTGATGGGAAGCGTTTCCACCGTGCGTGAATCAATGAGATCCGGTGCATCGTAGGGGACGAATATGTTATCAGCCGACGAGCAATGCCACTGTATCAACGCTGCAATCAATACCAAGACTCGAGATCGCATTATGGGTCCCCCCCCAAGTTTTTCAATCGGTATTCTGAATCGTGAACACGTTATTAAGCGCGAAGATCAACACTCTTATAGAAATAGGCCCGCACGGAAAACAGCAAACCAGCAAGCATCATCAGTCCTGCAAAGGTCCAGAAAAAATCACGAAGTGCCAGGTTCCCAAACTCAGCCAACAGTGCCACCATAATATTACCAACCGTTACGGTAAGTAGCCAAAATCCCATCACTGTCGATTTCATCCGTGCAGGCGCTTGGCTATAAGCAAACTCAAGTCCCGTGATCGACACCATGACTTCGGCGGCCGTAATGATGCCATAAGGTATGAGTTGCCACGCCACATGGATGCTTCCTTCAGGCGCTACATCAATACGGCCTTGCAAGAGAGCCACTGCGACAAAGGCAAACGATGCGATGAGCATACCCATGCTCATGCGTCGCAAAGGCGTCATGGCAATGCCTATGCGTTCGATGAGCGGATAAAGACCAAAACTGATCAGGGGAATAAGCGCCATGACCAAAACAGGATTAACACTCGGAATTTGATCGGCGGTCATGGTGAACGTTCCAAACCATGGCAAAGAAAACGTGCGGTCCATCATGGTGGCTTGGCGGATCCATGAAGACGAATGTTGATCAAACAACGCCCAAAAGACACTCACCAAACCAAACACACTGATAATACGCATCACCGCCTGGGGTCCCGCTGCAGCTTCTTGACCAAAACGTTTTCGCGCGACACCAAAAAAATCACCACGCACACTTTGGCCTGTGAGCTTGGCATGCAAACTGGTAAGCATAACCGCAAGAAATCCGTCATCTTGCTGCATGCGCTGGCGTTTAAAAAAGATCTGCAAGCCCAAAACGAAACACGCAGCACTCACACCTAATTTAACACCAAGCGATTGCGATGCGGTAAAGAACAACGAACCGAACGTCATAAACAACAGACCACCACTGGCAACATCAAGCATGCCCAATTTACCGCCAGGCGTTGGCTGGGCTTGCACAAAGGAATTGCGACCCATCCAGAAAACGAGCGTCGCAACAAACATCAACGCACCCGGGATTGCAAATGCCACACGCCATCCCCACCACTCACGAAACAACGGTGTGAGGAGTGTGGAAAAAAACGATCCGAAATTGATCATGAAGTAAAAAAGTTGGTACACGCGGCCGATCAAGTGTTGGTTGCCGCGGCCAAACTGATCGCCAACATGGGCAGAAACACATGGCTTGATGCCACCAGAACCTATGGCGATTAGCGCAAGGCCCGTGTACATGCCGCGCAGACTGCCTTCGGTCATCGAAAGCACCACATGGCCCGCACAGTAAATAAGCGACACCCATAAAATCGTTTTGTATTTTCCAAGAAGACGGTCGGCCACGAGGGCACCGATCATCGGAAGGGCATACACGCCTGCTTTAAACGTATGCACCACGACTGTGGCCTGACTTTCGGCCAGTGCTTGGGCAATGCCTGTTTGCTCAAAAAGCAACGCGACATACATCCATAAGATGGCGTTCATGCCGTAGTAGCTGAAACGCTCGCACCCTTCGTTGCCCACGATATAGGCAACCCCTTTGGGATACTGGGTGAGATTATGATCCGGCGTGATACGATAGCGACGTGATGGCTCCCCGCCCCCATCAAGCAGATGAAATGAAGCGGGTTCTTTCTTTTTGAGCGTCTTAGCGACCGACATACTTCAGCGCATAACGCATCACATCATGGCGTTCCAGGAAAATTTTTGAATCAACGCGCTGGCCATTGTTGGAGGACTGGAAGTCCTCCCTCCAACTATCAACGCGCCCAATCCGGCTTTGGTGCATGCAGCGTAAGCACTTTTCCAGATCGTGGATGCAGCATACGCAAGCGCCAGGCGTGCAACCGCAAGGATCCCGCATCCGAGGTTAGCGGCGCGTTCGATTCTGCGTCTGAGGTGTAAACAGGATCGCCTGCCACAGGCAAACCCATATGGGCCAGATGCACCCGAAGTTGATGGGTGCGTCCTGTATGCGGTGTCAGTTGCAACAAACTATGACCTGGACGCGTTTCTTTGAGAAGTTTGATCGTCGTGCGCGCGCTCAAACCTGCATCACTGGTTTTACGTGAACCCGCAGTTTGCACAGAGGCGTCAATGGGCACCGTGCACGCCATGGTTTGATGGGCTGGGCACCCCACCACTTCGGCAAGATAATCTTTTTGGATCTGTTGTTGTTCAAACTGCATTGAAAGATTACGTGCGTCCTCGGCATGTTTGGCAAAAATCAATACACCACTTGTATCTGCATCAAGACGATGCACAGGGCGCAATTCCACACCAGGGATAATCCCCTCTAAAAACTGCGTCAGTGTATTGCGGTGATAACGACCGCTTGGATGCACAGGAAGCGGTGCAGGCTTATTCACCACCAACATCGCATCGTCTTCATAAAGAACATCAATGCTTGTGTTCACCGAAGGTTCAATGTGATTGGGTTCCAACACCACAAGTTCTGCACCTTCGTTCAAAACGTGATGCGCTTCCACATCAAGGCCATCTTTGTATTTCACGCATTTTTCTTGAAACGCATTTTTCCAATAATCTTCACCACAATGCCCGTGCTGTGTTGTTAAAAAATCCCACGCAGTCATGCCTGCGTAACGCCCCGGTATGTTTAAAGGCCGCTGATTGGTCACAGGCGATGCCCCAGGCAATGGGTTAAGACGTGCACGAATTTGTTCCGCACGTGATCTGCGTTTAATTCGATTGGCTGGCCGAAGTGCATCCACGCAATGGGGACAACGCTCGCCCGGAATAGTAAATGGGTTGGCCAAATCTTCGGCAGATAAAACAGCACGGCAACCAAAGCACTGCTTGGTGTCCGCAGCGGTAAGATCGGGCTTCAGGGCCACACGTTGGTCAAATACAAAACAATCACCCCGATAATGGGCACCACCCACGTCTTCAAAATATTTTAAGATCCCACCATCCAATTGATACACATCTTTAAAGCCATGCTGGATCATATACGCTGATGCTTTTTCACATCGAATACCACCGGTGCAAAACATCACCAAGGGTTTGTTCTTGGCTTCTTCGGGCATACGGGCGGTGGTTTCCGTAAATTCACGAAACCCTGTGATATTGGCTGGGATCGCCCGTTCAAAACTTCCCACGTCGTATTCAAAATTGTTACGGGTATCGAGAATGGTCATGTCGCGATTTTCGTCAAGCCATTGTTTGAACATGGCAGGACTAATACGTGCACCCGTGAATTTATCAGGTTCTATGCCCTGCCCAAAAGAAATAATTTCTTGTTTTATTTTGACGACCATCCGATTGAACGATTGCGTTTCGCTCAAACTTTCTTTCACTTCCAGATCTTTGAGCTGCGGATAGGATCGCAAGTAGTCCAAAATAACATCAACAGCCTCGCGAAAGCCCGCAATAAAAACATTGATGCCTTCGGGGGTGAGTAAAATACTGCCACGCACATGATATTCGTCGCTCAATGCATAGAGAACACTACGCATGGTCTCAAGCGGAAGGTCGCGGGCAAATCGATAGGCAGCAATATTAATAAAAGTCATTTAATTTCCCCAGCGATAGCCTATGCCACCATGGTACGCCATTTTGTTTGGCACGTTTTTTTGGGCTTCGCCATCTTCCACAGCAAACATCGCATCGAAATGATCGGTCATTCGCATATTGATGCGGCCACCAAGCCAAACAACCTGTACGTTGTTGCCATACAAGCCACCAAGGCCGCCCTGAACACGGGGATCTCCATTACGCAACGGCAAGGTGGCATGGGTAAAAAACGACAGCGTAAGACGCCAAGATGTCCAAGATGCTTCACCACCCATACGTACTTCGTCGGAAAAGCCATGGGTGCGCTGATTGAAACCCACGTATGCCCAAAATGACAAAGGAATTCGCTCAAAACGATAACCTGAACTCACCACCGTAAGCGCATTGAATTCGCCGTCGCCGGTTTGCAAGCCATATTTGTTGTTGGAATCACCCGATGGCAATCCCAGCACAAGTTCTGTGGCAAGAACACCACGTCCCCAGTCGCCTAGCATAATACGAAGACCAAGCTCCGCATCACCCAACTGCGTGTTGCTCGCTTGCTCGGTCATCGAAAAGCCAGAACCACGCACGGTCTGCCCATTGATGCTGTTGTGATCAAGCCAATCCAAACGCCCAAACAACGTCACACGTTTTCCGAGACCATATTCACCATCGAACGAAAAGCGAACATCGGTCATGGTCGGCATGGACACACGATCACCACGCACATCCCGATAGCTTGAGGAACGAAATACCTGCGTATTTAATCGAACAAGACCTGCACCGCTGTCCTGGAGCCAGGGGGCAGCAACGGCGGTTTGTGAGACAAAAAAAAGAAAGAAAAAGATGAGAGACGTGCCGAACCCACTTATTTTTCTGATGTAGGGGCGCTTCGCGAAGCGCCCTTGCGGCCTTTGAATCAACATTTTATCGGGCGGTTCACGAACCGCCCCTACAATAGAGCAACTGCTAAATTTAAATTTCTTAGGAAAGCAGCAAACCAGGAGAGATAACGACTTTGCTTTACGGCACAACATCGGTGAGCCTCCCACGGGCAAGCACCACGTTGGCCGAAGCCGACCACACAAGCACCCAGTCAAACGTATAAAGGCCCGCACCTTGATCTAAAACAAACGCTTGACCGCCTTGATTATCAAGCAACCCCACGCGCAACACATTGCGATCAACAACACCCGACTTCGAAAAAACAAGTTCAGTCATCGGCACAATGTCAGATTGAAAATCAGGATCAATCGTCACCAATACCCGCGCATCGGCACGCACTTGCACATGCACCGAACCTAACGCACGCGGTCCGTGTGCTGGGTATGCGAGCACCGCAACCCGACCATCGCCCGGTGACACCACATGCACAATGCCCGAAGAGGTTCGGAGCCCATCAACGATCGCATAAACACGTGCTTTGCCCGAAGCGATACCCTCAAACGTGTTTGTTTTTCCATTTTGCAATGCAAGCAACGACGGGGGCTCCACATGATAGGTGGTCGATGTCACGGGGAGAACGCCACCACGCACATCATACAAACCCACGTTGAGTTCCATGGATGCACCCCGCGCAAGCTCAACACGCAACCCCTTCATTTCAGAAAAAGCGGCCTCTGTTTGCGTGGCGACAGACCCAACCCAAGCTTCAAGCACAACACCTTCCACTGTGGCAGTCACCCGCGTTTGGCCAACACCCACACCTTGCACTGTGCCATTTTCGATCGTTGCGATGCTTGGATCATCGCTTGTCCATTGAACTGGGTATGCATCGATCGTGGTTCCTTCGAGCGTAAGATAGGTCATACCACCATTTGCGAGCACGCCCACAGAGGCTGGCGAAATATGCCAATCGTCGCTGGAAAAAGGCGCAACGGGGGCGTCGATCAATTCATCGCCGGCGCACGCAGAACACAACACGCTAATATATAGAAAAAAGCGAACAAAGAACATTCTATATTCCTATTGCATTTGATTGCATTCTTGTCATGGGTAGGGGCGCTTCGCGAAGCGCCCATGCGGCCTTTGGCTCAAACTCTTATCGGGCGGTTCACGAACCGCCCCTACAAAAGAACAATTCTTAAAATACGCGTTTCTAATCCCGGCCACTTATCTGTACCGCATAAGGCTGACACACAGGCGCAGCCCCTGGACGCCACAAGAGCCAGAAGGTCGTATCGCGGGAATCATCCGACCCATAGGTATTGCCCTTCCTGTATTGCGTTTGTCCGCATACCGAAGGGTCAAAAACGGTGGTGTAATCGCCACAACCTGAGCCATTGCTTCTGATACGTGCGCACAAAGCGAGGCCGGGCGGTCCATCGAGAAGTGTCACGCGGCTTTCCGAGGAATCGCCCGTAAAAAAATCCTCGATACAACCCGAATCGCGGTTGTGAAAGTAATACACGTCCACATCCGTCGCGCTTTGCAAAACGCCTTTAAAAGTTTTGTTGTCGGGTGCCGATGAGCATCGGTCCCCAACATCGCCACCATCAAACCCATCGGCGCAATTGCCCGCGATATCTCGGCCATCACGTTCGGCTTGGCATTCACATCCATTGCGCCAGTTGTTCACGTTTGCTTCATCCATATTGTACCAGCCCGCGTCGCACTGCTGGATGGTGCACGTTCCGGACATGCAACTTGGTGTTGCATGGGGCGTAAAACAAACCTCATTGCATGAACTTACCTGCCCTGAGACCAACACGCGATACACCGACGTATCGATGGAATCGCTGCGGATCCGAACTTCACCATTCACAGCCCCCAAATCCAAACCACGGATCACCACAGGGATCTCAATGGCAGGTTCGCCAGGCCACAGTGTCAATGGAAAATCAGGTGTTGTCATGACACGAATGGCTTCGGTATTGCCCCACGATGCGATATCCCAAATGGTGAGCGGACCATACCCATCGTTTTTCAATTGCATCATCGTGGGTTCTGAAAGCCAGCCCTGTGCAATCGGCGCAAACCGCATGGCAACAGGCGTCACCGTCAAATGCGGTGCCAGCCCTGTGACATGAGCACGCAAACGGGCGGTGTCACTGGCAATCACATCCACCGTCGCATCACCCGGAACCAGAACGTGCAACACCACCTGAAACGAAAGCATGGCAAAAGGTGCAAGTGCGACCTCCGGCACATCCCCCGGCATCAGCAAAGAAAAACCGTGATTGCCTGTCCCTTCAATGATCGGTCGCACATCCATGGAGGTTCCACCGATGTTTTGCACGACCATGGTCACCGAGGCATGCTCATCAACACGCTTTTCTCTAAAATCCGCAATGCCTGAAAATGGTTGTCTGCGTACCAATTGCCCCATGGGAAGCGATGTCCCTTGTATCTTCACTGTCAATTCCGGATTTTGAGGATCATTGGTGTGCAGGACCACATCGCCGAAAAATCCCCCCAATTCGGTGGGCAAAAACGACAACGGGATCTCAATCGCATGTTCTGAATTGGCCATGTTATTCCAACCAAGACCCAAATGCATGGAGACAGGCAAACGTGAGATATCCACACTATGAATGACAAGAACCGAATTTTCGGTGGAAATATTTTTAATGCGGATCACCGCATCACTGTGTGCCTCTACCGCAACATAGCCAAATGACACCGTGCTAGGTTCAAGCAATGCAGTCGCATCCCCCAATGAACGCGCGCGCAACGGCAATTCTTCGTGAATAATCTTGGCGCTTCCGTCTTTTACTTCGCCATCATACCATTCCACGTCAATCAAACCACTGTCGCTGATAGCATCTCTCGGTGTGTAACGCACAGCAAGGTCGAGGGTGTCATCGCGCAAACGATACGGTGCTGCGGTCGTTGGCCATGGAATTTCTTGCTCGGTGGATGTTCCTGCATTTTTTACAAGGCGCACGTGCATATCGGGAGACGTCTCCGTGCGCACACGAAGCTTTGTAATCATCACATCAGGACGTCCACGATTGCTTAATGTGATGATCTGCTCTTCATCACAACCGATCTCCACACACGCAAAACCCAAACCATAAGGGGGATCCGCATACAGCCGAGGATCACCAAGACCGACCGAGCCGGAGACACAGGACGCCCCATCCTCGTTGCATACCACCGCACGACCGCCGCGCTCACACGCTGCAAGCTCCAGCAACAGCCCAAGCCACAGCACATGCCTCCCAATTTTTGTCGCCATAGCGCCTCCCCCGAAGCGTTGTCATGGCGCAGCAAGCTACGCCACTACGGTACAACACGAATGCGAGGCCGCAGTCGAACCACGGCCCCATCCCCAACGACAATACGCGGTTCTGAATCATCGAGCGATTGCGGTACAAAATTGACTTCAAATGCAGCAAATCCAAAAGGTTCAACCATGGTTTGCACACCACCATTCGGGAACAACACATCGTAACCAAAAATATGGGAGGCCACCACCTCTGGGCGCGCAATGGCAGACATACCGCCCACATTTTGCACAACGACCGTTACTTTAAAGGGCTCGGTTGGATCATCAAGCACAATATCAAGCACAGGCAGGGTGGCCGCACTTAATACAAATTGTCCATCGGCAAGCGAAGTCCCCTGCACATCGATACGGAGCGAGGGTTGACTGGGGTCGTTGGTAAATACCGTTAAATGCCCGATGGATGGCGCAAGCGTACTGGGTCGATACACGAGAGGAATACTCAACGTTTCTCCTGCGTTGGCCGTAGGCGAATAGCCTGGCAAGATCCACACACCCTGCGGAAGCGCAGAAGTATCCATGCGTGTTATTTCTAAAATAGAATCACGCTGACTGATATTCTTAATGCGCACAGGCATCTGTGACAATTCGCCAAGTTCTACGTAACCAAAACGCAATTCAGGCGACTCGATGTGGGCAGATGCAGCTTGCAAGGTACGTGCGCGAAGTGGAAGTGTAATACGCGAAGGTTCTCCTAACGGCCCTGCATTAAGCCCATCAAACCATGCCAAACGAACAATCCCCGCATCGCTGTGGATATCCGTTGGCTTGTAACGTACACGCATTTCGACACGCTCATGGGCCGGAATGGCAAGTGGATGCGCTTGCGTGGGCCAATAATCAGCAATACGGTAACCATCCTCGTGCACACGCCACAGTGAGACTATAAAATCATCGGATGTTTCCGAAACGATACGCAGATCGGTCACATGCACAACGCTATCACCTGCGTTGGACAACATCATGGACTGTGTTTCGTCACATCCGAGACTCACGCATGCAAAGCCTAAGCCCAGTGGAGGATCCACGACCAAGCGTGATGTTCCTTCGGGATATTTGTCTGAGGAACATTCGGCTTGTGGATTGTCACAATTCGCACCACGATTTGCATAATTGCATGCCAAAAAGTTTGTGACAGATAATGCCGTGGTCAGGATACAAAAAACGCGGTGATACGTATTCATAGCATGCGTCCTTTAAGGTTCGATGGTAAATTGACCGTTGGATCGGCGCAGTTTCACCACGCGTCGTGAATCACCTGTCGATCCCAATGACACGCTCGGGCTCGCGACCTCGATACCGTTGATACGAACCGAAACATTGGCGGTCACACTTGAATGATCCCAACAATTGCCTTGGATAAGATCGCGCACACCTTTGGTGTCCAAGGGGACGATCACGCCTGTCCCTGCAGCGACGGCGCCCAAGAGAACATCAATGCCAAGTCCCACCACACTCGCAAGCATGCCTGTCGCCACCTGGGAACAATCATCCACGTAATGCGCATAAACTTCGTAAAGGCCTTGACCACTTTCAGGCCCCATACCGTAGATCATAATACGTTCAGGTTCTTCATAGGCGCCCACCGAGGACCATTTGGCACGTCCAAATCCTGGCGTTGTCGACCAATCGGCACATGAGTCATTGATCCCCACAAGGCTAAAATTTCCGCCTGGGCTTGGCTGGTAATGGGCTTGTGGTTTACCGCACGTCGTCACGGGGCCCACCACTTCGAGATCGACATCGCGAAAATCACCCGCCGCCCAACTGCTGTCGCTGTTGCTAAACGAGAGATCAAGCCTGAGATAATCGTCGGAACGATTTTGTCGTGCAAGCCCATCGAGCCCCACGGTTGCAATGCGCGCTTCAGGATCATTGCTGCTCACCGCAAGCAAGGCCGTTAAGGTGCGGGTTGGATTTTCCAAGTTCGAGGGATCAGTTCCCGCGACCGGCTGAAAACATACATCCACACGGGATCGTTCACCGATATGAATCGGCAACAGATCAAACGGACGCAGCATAAACTGACTGACATCACCAAGCACTTTGATATCAGAAAGAAGGAGATCCGACGAACCCGTGTTAGCAATCGTGACCGTGCGACACACCACATCGGTGACTTCAAGGGCTCCGCCTCTTACATTGCGAAATTGAATGCTGCTGGGTGTAATCGCTATTTTGGGTGGTCCTACGGACGATCCTGTAAGTTTGACATCAAGTGTTTGAGTGACACCATCCACTTCTCCCACCACGGTAAGCATGCGTTCACTCGTTTGAAATCCAAGAGGTGCATACTCCACCACAACATCCACATAGGTGCTTGGATCATCGCGCTTGTACACAGGCAAAATACGCGGTGCGGTGGGTGTTGGAAGTCCCGTCGTACGCAACACTTCAAAAGGGCCGCCATTCACGGTGAGATTGCTCACGGTCAATGCGGCCGTACCTACCCCCGCGTTAAACACACGGATCGTTTTTCTGGATGGCGTGGTGAAATTGCCTTCGTAGGCCACATAGCCAAAGTTGAGTTCACGGGGATCAGTCGTGAGCACCGCAACACCTTCATGGGTACCAACCACAGGTATTTCGACCAAGCCGCTTTGGCCCACGCTTTCATCGTCGGTACTCACCTGCAGTGTTCCACGCACTTCGCCCACGCTCACAGGGTCGTAACCCACCACAATTTGCAAGGACGCACCGGGTGCTACACGGCGGGGATAGGACGCCACATCGCATGGATCGCAATTAAAAGCACGATCCGACAGCTGTGACATGCTCGCACCGTAAATCGTCAACTCACATGAGCCCACGTTTTTAAGATTGACCACTTTGCCGATGCCTGAATTTAAATTCACACGGCCAAAGTCCAAACGCGTAGGTTTGACTTCTGCCAAAGGGACATTGCCGCCCAGGCACCGCGCGGTAATACATTCACCGAATGCGCAAAACTCACCCTTGAGCCCATTGCACTCTGAATCAGAGTCGCACAACACCGTTTGAGGGACTTTGCTATCTTCGTTGAGAGGATGTGTCTGGCAGGCACCGCACATCACAAAAAGACCTAGCACGAGGGCATGAAAACGAGTCACCCAACAAATCATACACCTCTCCCTGCACCGCAATTAAACTGCCACTACCATTAATCCAATTCATCCAGTCCATCACCAGTAAGGCACCTATTGTGCATTCTGTCAAAATCGCCACTGTACGACGGCGGATAATGATGTCGCATACCATGGCCTACGAAAGTCGAGAATAGGGAATGATCCAAATATGCACGACCATCTACCCGCCTTGCATGACCTGTGCTAAAGGCTGCTCCGCGTCATTAATGATGAACAGGAGACCCCCATGCCCCAGAGCAATTCCAAAAAAGTAGTTTTGGCCTATTCCGGTGGACTCGATACCAGTTGTATTTTACGTTGGTTAAAGCTGAAGGGCTTCACGGTTGTCGCGTTCATCGCCGACGTGGGTCAACGCGAAGATTTCGAACAAGTCAAACGCAATGCGATCATGATCGGGGCCGATGAGGTTGTGATCTGCGATCTTAAAGAAGATTTTGTCACCCAGTATATTTTTCCCGCGGTTGCGGGCAATGCCATCTATGAAGGCCGTTATTTGCTTGGCACATCACTGGCCCGCCCTGTGATCGCGAAAGCGCACATTGAAGTGGCGCGCGCATGCAAGGCGACCCACGTGGCCCATGGTGCAACAGGCAAAGGCAACGACCAACTCCGATTTGAATTTGCTTATGCCGCCTTGGCCCCTGAGCTTGGCATCATTGCCCCATGGAAAGATCCTGAATTTCTTGAAAAGTTCAAAGGCCGATCCGATCTGATCGCTTACGCAAAAGAACAAAACATCGACATCCCTGTCACCCTTGAAAAACCATACAGCACCGATGAAAACTTAATGCACAAAAGTTACGAATCGGGTGTGCTCGAAAACCCGATGCAGCGTCCTGCCAAAGAGATGTTCACCGTATGCGTCGACCCAAGAGATGCACCCGATGAAGAAACATTGGTAGAAATCGAATTCAAAGACGGCATGCCCATACGTGCCAAAAATTGCCGCACGGGTGAAGAAGAACGATCACCTCTGCCACTTTTTAATTTGCTCAACGAAGTGGCGCGCAAAAACGGCGTTGGCCGCATCGATATCGTCGAAAACAGATACATCGGCATCAAGAGCCGCGGTGTCTACGAAACCCCAGGCGGTACTTTGTTGCACATTGCCCATCGCGATATTGAAGGTGTGGCCATGGACGTTGAAGTGCAACGTTTGCGCGACACCCTTGCGCCCAAGCTTGCGCAGATCATTTACAACGGCTTTTGGTTCAGTCCTGAAATGGAATTCCTCACTGCCGCTGTGAAGAAGAGCCAAGAGCTTATTGACGGCACCGTGGTTCTCGCATTGTACAAAGGCAATGCGATCCCCGTGGGACGTACATCACCAAGTTCGTTGTACAACCGCGATCTTTCAAGCATGGACATTGAGGGTGGCTTCAGCCAAGCCGATTCCGCCGGTTTCATTCGCATCCAATCATTGCGTCTGAAAGCACACGGTGTCATCGTGCGCGGTCGTGGCGAGCGATAGTCACCCGCCCATCACCGCCTTTAGCAATTCCCTGCAACTGCGGTCGCAAACATCAAAGACAGCATCAAAACTTTCGGATCCTGCAATATAAGGATCAGGGACATCCCCTGGTCTTTTGGGATCAAAATCACGCAGCAAACACAAACGGCCTTTGTAATTTTCAGCCCCGGTTACTTTTTTGATATCCCGAAGATTTTTCGCATCCATGGCGACGATCCATGAAAAGCGTGCAAAATCATCCCCGTTAAATTGCCGTGAATACCCTGCCAGAGTTACGCCGCGCTTGAGAGCAGCAGCGGCAGAACGTGGATCAGGCGCTTCACCTGCATGTTCCCTTGCCGTACCCGCCGAGTCGATAAAGATCTGATGTGCGATCCCTTGTTCTTCAGCCAAAGCCCGAAAAATCGCTTCTGCCGTAGGCGATCGACAGATATTTCCCAAACACACAAAACATACAGACGGCTTCGACTTTTTTTCGGCCATGGCATCCATCTCCCCATTTCGCGTATACCTCCCCTTGGAGGCTTAACCATGGACGGTATCATTCAAACCCCAAATCCTGTCAACGAACCTGCTTTCGACTACGCACCAGGGACAGCAACCAGGCATACACTCCAAGCCACACTCGCCGCCATGCGCGAAGAAACACGGGATCTCCCTTCCATCATCGATGGACAAGAAATTACTGGCCCTGTGATTGATGTACGGTCACCTCATGATCATCACAGGATCATTGCACGAACCCATCAGGCCGGCGAGTCAGGAACATCGCTTGCTATTGTGGCTGCCATGCGTGCGCGCCATGATTGGGCTGCCTTGCCCTTTGAACAACGCGCGGCCGTTTTTTTACGCGCAGCCGAATTGTTTGCAGGCCCTTACCGGGCACGCATCAATGCAACCACCATGCTAGGGCAGGGAAAAACAGCGCACCAAGCAGAAATAGACAGTGCCTGTGAATTGATCGATTTTCTGCGTTTTAATGTTCATTACGCACGCAAGCTTCAATTCGATCAGCCCATCTCCACCCATGAGATATGGAATCAAGTGGAACATCGGCCTCTTGACGGTTTTGTGCTTGCAATCACACCTTTTAATTTCACCGCCATTGCAGGCAATTTACCCACCGCGCCCGCGCTGCTTGGGAACACCGTGGTATGGAAACCCGCATCGAGCGCAGCACTTTCCAATCAAGTCATCATGGATGTTTTACGCGAAGCCGGATTGCCCAACGGGGTAATCAATCTTGTGCACGGCACAGGCCCCGAAATAAGCAACGTAGCCATGATGCACCCGGATCTTGCGGGTGTTCATTTTACAGGTTCCACACAGGTGTTTAAATCGTTGTGGAGCATGGTGGGGCAGAACATCAATACGTACAAAAGCTACCCGCGGTTGGTAGGTGAAACAGGTGGCAAGGATTTCATTGTTGCGCACCCTTCTGCCGATATTCAAGCGCTTGCGGTAGGATTGATTCGCGGCGCTTTTGAATATCAGGGCCAAAAGTGCTCCGCCGCATCCCGTGCTTATATTCCCGAAAGCATGTGGCCTGAATTGTCGGAACGATTGATTGCGGAAGTCTCTGCGCTCAAAGTGGGCGATACCAGTGATTTTTCAAATTTCATGGGTGCTGTCATCGATGAGCGCGCATATCGTAAAATTGCAGCTTATATTGACCTTGCCAAGGAAGACAGCAGCACCACGATCGTCACCGGTGGAACATACGACGACAGCACGGGCTATTTTATTCAACCGACCATCGTGCTTACAACCGACCCAAAACATCGTCTGATGCGGGAAGAAATTTTTGGACCCGTACTCACTATTTATTGTTATCCGGACGCACAATACACAGAAATGCTAAAGCTTGTGGATGAAACCGCACCTTACGCCTTAACGGGTTCCATCTTTGCACGTGACCGTTATGCGATCCTACAAGCCAGCAATGTCTTGCGCTTCGCCGCCGGCAATTTTTACATCAACGATAAATGCACCGGCGCGGTGGTTGGACAACAACCCTTCGGAGGTGGCCGCGCTTCGGGAACCAACGACAAAGCAGGAAGTCCACTCAACCTGCTTCGATGGATCAATATGCGTACTGTCAAAGAAAATTTGAAGCCACCGCTTGCCGTCGGTTATCCGTATATGCTTTGAGATAGGAAATGACCGCATCTCCCACAGCGCGACCGATCTTAAAATGGGCAGGAGGCAAGTCGCAGCTTCTAAGCCACATTTTGCCGTTGTTTCCCGCAACATACACACGTTACTGGGAGCCATTTTTTGGTGGCGGCGCTGTTTTTTTTCGTTTTCTTCCACCCAAAGCGACGCTTGTTGATGTCAACGAAGATCTGATCATCACCTACAAAGCGATAAGAACAGACGTACAAGCGGTGATCGATGCGCTTAAAACACATCGCGCAGACAAAGATTATTATTATAAAATTCGCGCCCTCGATAAAAACGATCTCAATCCAGCAGAAGCCGCAGCACGCATCCTTTTTTTAAATCGATGTTGTTTTAATGGATTGTATCGCGTCAACAAGAAGGGGCAATTCAATGTCCCTTTTGGACAAAACAAAAATCCAACGATATGCAACGAAAAAGTTTTGCGTGCTGCCGCAAAAGCCTTAAAAGGCGCCAAATTAATGCATGCCACGGTGTTTGAAATAGAACACAAAATAGCCCCAGGCGATTTGGTGTATCTTGATCCACCGTATGATCCACTCACTCCCACAGCATCATTTACTTCGTATACCTCCACGCCATTCGGCGAAAATGAACAAGTCCAATTGGCAGCTATGTTTGGTCGCTTGATAGAACGCGGCGTGCATGCAGTGCTTTCCAATTCTGACACGCCTCTAATCCGCGATTTGTATCGTGGTTATCGGATCCGAAAAGTACTGGCGCGCCGATCAATCAACAGCAACGCCGAAAAACGTGGCCCTGTCCATGAAGTGTTAATCACGCAGTAACATCACACACAGATCACGAACCCACACCACCATTTTTTGACATCGCAATACGCGCACCATGCGATGAAACCCAAGAAAAATCCGGCGTTTTAGAAAAACACCCGTGAACCGAGAATACGATGGCCTTGCTTTTTTGTTTCCTGCACATTCGGCAAGCTCACGAACAATACCCGCTTTTGCATTGCCCCACATTTGAAGATCTTGGGTTCCTAACGTTTCAAGCACCGCATATCCGCAAGCCAAGGCATCGGGTCTTGCTGAAAAATCAGATCGCCATCGATCAGCCCTTTCTAGCACAGGATAGGTGCTTGCATGCATCATCGAGGGATTGACAGGAATTCCCAAAAAGTCACAAAGCCGCTCAATATGGCTGTTCGGATCACGCAGTAAATCCTCATAACGCACATGCAGAAATCGTGCAGGTGGCGTTGCGATAAAAGCGGCAATGGCTGGTATATATGGATTTTCACGATCGACGCGCCCATAGTCTCCTGCAAACAATCCATAGGCACATGAATGCAAAAGAGCCATGGGATGCCGCGTGAGCACCACATAGCGTGCTGACGGATAAAGCTTGCTCAACAACGGTAGCGCCAAAATATTTGACGAAGCATTACCCAAAAAATCGTAAAAGCCGAGTGTGCTAAGAGGCGCTATCAGATGCAATCCGGATTTCACGGTGGCAGATGTGCAGACCATCATCATCTGCTGCAACAACGATGCACCTGATCTAGGTGCAGCAATAAGGAAAATGAGATCTTCTTGGAGCACCCAATCACATTAAAGGATCATCAAAAAATTCCCCAATTGCGGGCATGCACTTCGCGTAAATCCCAATCATCGCGCGGCTTCCCAAGTAAAAAGCCTTGCACCATGTCGCAGCCCGCTTGCTGTAAAAACTGAAGCTGGGCTTCGGTCTCAACGCCTTCAGCGACCACTTCCAAGCCAAGATGCTGCGCAAGTCCGATAATCGCGGTGATTATTTTTTCAGCCGCAACATCATAGCCTATGGCATTGATAAATGAACGGTCGATTTTAAGCACGTTGACATCAAAACGATGCAAATAAGCAAGCGACGAATATCCCGTACCAAAATCATCGATGGCAATACGAACCCCTAGAGCACGCAAGGCTTTTAAATGCGCAATGGTTTGGCTCGCATCGCCCATCAATAAGCCTTCTGTAATTTCAAGCTCAAGCTGACCAGGTTCAATGCGCGATGCCAGCAAGGCCGATTCCACAGTGGCGAGAAAATCATGACGTTCAAATTGCTTGGGTGAAACATTCACCGCGATGCGTCCCGACGCGCCGCCCACAGAAAACCAGCGCCGCAACTGCCGTGTGGCTTCCTGAAGAACCCATGCCCCCACATCGGCAATAAGCCCCTGTCGTTCAAGGAGTGGTACAAACACGGCTGGACTGACAAAAGAACCGGACGTTACTTCCCAGCGCAACAACGCTTCAAAACTGCTCACACAGCCTCGCCGTAAATCGATCATCGGCTGATAGTGCAGCGTAAACGCACCCACCCCTGCTGCCTTTTGCAGATCATCCCCCATGGCCCCTTCATTTTCCAACCCAACCAACACCTACATCCCCCTTTTGGGCAACACATCACCTACCCAGATCCTACCCCAAAAATCGCCGGTATGCTGTAAGGGGTTGCAAGATGCCATGGGGTCGGAGTAGGTACGCATTGCATACTGTGTGCGTCCGTAGCTCAGTTGGATAGAGCGCCGGGCTTCGAACCCGTAGGTCGCAGGTTCAATTCCTGCCGGGCGCACCATTTGCTCAAGCCTATTACTTCAAAGCACGCGCTGCCACTGCCTCCATGTCATGAATAACACCAAAACGTCGCAGGGCGTGTCGGGTAAGACTTATCGCCATTTCACGCTCCTCCACCAAGGCACGAACCGCACCGTTGGATTCAAGAAACATCCGCTCTTCGTCGCTATGGGTCCGTATGACAACATCGATCGCTGGATTGAGTCGCTTGGCCAATGCGAGAATTGCACGCGAATGGTAGGCATCGGGTGTTGAAACAAGGACCAATCGCGCACGTTCAAGATGCGCATCACCCAGAACTTCGGGCCGTGTTGCATCCCCAAAAATCACGGGCAAACCGATCTCACGAAGCGCCTCAATACGCTCACGACTTTGTTCGATAATCACATAAGGGATGTTGTGCAGGGCCAACTCTTCGACCACGGATGCACCCACGCGCCCATAGCCGATAAGCACAACATGATCGTGCAAGCGCCCCGCATCCACCGAGGGAAGCAACTGCGCAAGCGCCCCTGCAGGTCGCTCCAGCGCCGATGCAAGTCCTCGCCAGCGGCGTATCCAACGCTCAACAGGTGCCAGACTCCGAAAAATGAATGGATTGATGGTAATACTGATCATCGCGCCCGCAACAATCAGGCTTTGGGCTTCTTTGGGGAGCAATCCCAGCGAGATCGCCAGTGCGACGAGAATAAATGAAAATTCACCGATCTGGGCAAGACTCGCGGAGATCGTCAAAGCCGTATGCAATGGGTAGCCAAATGCGAGAACGATAAGAAACGACGCCAGTGATTTTCCAACAAGAATAATAAGCACGACGGCGATCACATCCAACGGCTGCTGGATGAGGATCCTCGGATCAAAGAGCATCCCCACCGATACAAAAAAAAGAACGGCGAAAGCATCTTGAAGAGGGAGCGCATTGGACGCAGCCTCGTGGCTGAAATCCGATTCATTGACGATCACTCCTGCAAAAAATGCGCCGAGCGCTATCGAGACGCCAAACAATGTCGCCGCCCCCACAGCAATGCCAAGTGCAATAGCCAAGACAGCAAGTGTAAAAAGTTCCCGTGATCCTGTCTTGACAACATTCCCAAGCAACCAGGGGACAACACGTCTGCCCACAGCGAACATGAGGATCCCAAATGTCGCCATTTTAAGCAGCATCAAGCCGAGGATTTTCATAAAATCGATGCCAAATATGCCAGAAAAACCAGCGGTATTGGCGTTTTCTTGCGCCAGATCCCCTAGCACTTTGGAAAAAAGAGGAAGCAACACAAGCACGAGCACGGTGACAAGATCCTCAACGATCAGCCATCCCACTGCGATCCGACCATCCACCGAATCCAGCGCGCCACGATCTTCAAGCGAACGCAGAAGAACAACCGTACTTGCCACGGATAACGAAAGTCCAAAGACAAGGCCACTGCCCCACGACCAACCCCACAGCCATGCAACGAAGGCACCAAGAATTGCTGCCGCGATGATCTGCGCAATGGCTCCAGGGACTGCGATACGGCGCACAGAAAGAAGATCAGTGATAGAAAAATGGAGTCCGACCCCGAACATCAGCAGGATCACGCCCAACTCCGCGAGTTGGGGCGCAAGTGCCGTATTCGCAACAAAACCTGGCGTAAATGGCCCTACGGCAACCCCTGCAAGCAAATAACCAAGGATCGGGGGAAGATGAAGCCGACTGGTAAGCAACCCAAATAAAAAGGCAAGCCCAAGACCTGTCGCAATGGTAGCAATGAGAGCGGTCTCATGAAGCATTCTTCGTTTGTATCGCCATGACTTGGGCGTGTCATCATTTGAACTTATGAGGTCAAATGTCCATTGGTTGAAACATCAAAACTCCGCTGATATGAACCCATCATGCGCATCGTTTCGGGGATCCAGCCTTCAGGTCAGCTCCATCTCGGTAATTTTTTCGGAGCGATCCGGCAATTTCTGACTTACCAATACCAAGCCCAGGAAGCGCTCTACTTCATCGCCGATCTCCATGCGCTGACCAGCCTACGCAACGGTGCGCAGCTTGATGCCAATTGCTTGGAGCTTGCCACCGATTATATCGCGCTGGGTCTTGATCCCGAACGCGCAATTTTATTTAGACAATCGGATATCCGTGAAATTCCTTTGCTTCATTGGATCTTGTCCACGGTCACGCCCATGGCCCTCATGGAGCGTGCGCACAGCTACAAAGATAAAACCGCGCGAGGATTATCGGCCGACATTGGATTGTTCACCTATCCCGTTTTGATGACCGCCGATATTATTCTTTACGGCGCGACCCACGTACCCGTCGGTAAAGATCAAAAGCAGCATCTGGAATTTGCGCGCGACATTTGCACCAAATTCAATATGACCTACGTGGAAGACTACAATCCTGCGCATCCAGAAAAACATCCGGGGATCTTCCATCAACCCGAATCGATCATCCTCGACGATGTGGCCACGGTCCCCGGGATCGATGGTGAGAAGATGTCCAAATCCTATGGCAACACCATCGAGATATTTGCTCCTGAAAACATCATCAAAAAACGATTCATGGCGATCAAAACCGATTCCACGCCCGTAGAAGCTCCAAAACCCGACGATTCACCCGTGCTTGCGTTTCTTAAGCTTCTCGCATCACCGGAAGAATACGCAGAACATGTGCAATCATGGCGTGAAGGCGGCGTGGGCTATGGCACGTACAAAAAACGATTGGTCGAGCTTTATCACGAACGTTTCGATGAAGCGCGCAAACGGCGCGATGAACTTGTCAAACATCCAGAACATGTCAAACAGATCCTTGCCAAAGGTGCCATTCGCGCGAGAGAACTTGCATCGCCGTATATCACGGCCGCGTGTCATGCGGTGGGTATTAAACCGTTTGTATGATGCCAGTTATTGTAGGGGCGGTTCGCGAACCGCCATATAAGGTTGACGAATCGTTTTGCAATGATGATTCAAATGCCGCTGGGCCGTTCACGAACGGCCCCTACATCATGAATGATACAACTCTTTAAAAACCCTCGACCCATCGGACCGCGTTTCAATGACAATGCGCTGCGTGTTTTTCGGAAGTAACTTTTCGCATCGTTCGGCCCATTCAATCACGCACACACGATCGTGGGCGCCCAGTAGATCTTCAAGCCCCAAGGCTTCGATCCCTTCCATGGATTCAATGCGATAGAGATCCATGTGACACAAAATCAATCCCGAATGGGTCATGTACTCGTGCACAAGCGCATAGGTGGGACTTGCAACGCGTTCATCCTCAAGCACCTGCATGCCCGCGGCGACACCATGCACCAAACATGTTTTTCCGGCACCTAGACCACCATACAGGGCGATCACATCGCCAGCTTTCGCATGTTGACCCATTTCAATGCCGAGTTCTTCGGTATCATGTTCGGTGGCACAAGCACGTGGGAGAAGTGATGTCATGATACAAGATCCGAGGCAATCACCGCGTGAGGCGATTTGTTTTTGCTCGCATGTTCTGCCGCTTCCAAATGACGCAAAACGCCCACCAAAGCTGCACGACGGGGTTGCATACCCATGGCAAGTTTCGCAGCAATCATGCCAGAAAGCACATCGCCTGTGCCTGCAGAAGCAAGGGCTGGCTCGCACACCGCAGCGATATCAGGGATCTCACCACCGCCGGCAATCACAGTGCCTGCACCCTTGAGCACCACCACAGCATCGTAGCGCACCGCAAGTTCACGCGCGGCTGTGATGCGATCATGTTGTACTTCCTTCAGATCACAACCAAGCAAACGCGCTGCCTCACGTGGATGGGGTGTAAGCACCGTAGGGCCGAAACGCGTCGGTAGACCGCGCTCTGCAATAATATTGAGTGCATCGGCATCGATAAGCATGGGCAGAGTCGATTTCGAAAGCGAACACAAAAGTGACCAACGTGTGTCATCGATGGACCAACCTGGTCCCACCAAAAGAGCCGTTGCGCCTTCACTCGCACGTGCAATCCAGAGTTCAACCTCTTCATCGTCACCAAGGGGCATAGGGATCACTTCTTCTGGCATATGCGCATGACCTTCATGTGCAAAGCGCACAAGTCCCGCCCCACCGCGCAACGCACCACGCAAGCACAAACACGCCGCCCCCGGATATTTTGCACTTCCCGCAAAAACAGCAAGACGCCCATGATCGCCTTTGTGGGCATCTGGAGCACGTTTGGTATCCACACTGGCAATTTCGTTAGGCAACCATGCACGTGCCACAACATCATCGTTCGTCGGATTCATACCGATGGATGCCATACGCATTTCGCCTATCAGCATAATACCGGGCGATTGCGTGAGCCCTGCTTTGCATGCACCCAACATAAGCGTGAGATCGGCGCGCACAGCGACACCTAAAACTTGGCCAGTATCGGCACATACACCGCTGGGAAGATCTGCGCTTACCACGTAATAAGAACGCGGGTGTTGATTGATCTGTGCGATCACCTGTGCATCGCTGCCACGCACGGGTGTAGTGAGACCTGTGCCAAAGATGGCGTCAATTACTGTATCGGTATGACGCAACATCGTTGCAATTTCTTCCGACGAAACACCATAGGCAATACTTGGCGACGAACGAACCTGTTGCAATTGCATGAGCGCAAGACGTGCATCGCCTGCGTAGGTCTGTTCCAAACGCAAACATGCCACACGTACTTCATATCCCCAGACATGCAACCACCTGGCTGCAATCAAACCATCGCCGCCGTTGTTGCCACCGCCTGCAATCACCAACACCCGAGATCCAGGCACCATACGCTCACGTATCACTTGGGCAATCACGCGTCCTGCACGCTCCATCAGCATAATACCACGGGTGGTTTCGCGTATGGTTCGCGCGTCAAGATCGCGCATGGTTGCTCGGCTTAATAGAGGGGTCATGGTAGAAGCTTCAACACGTCAGCGATTGCTCTGTCAACGCCAACAAACAACGACCTGGCCCAAAAAGTACGACCGATCCGAAAACGACGCACTTCAGCAAGCTCGCGCAAAGCCACAATTGCATCGCCATGCAAGTTTCCACCAAGATCAACCTGCAAACCAAATTTATGGGCGGTGCGTACGCTATCGACACATGCGTTAAGCCACTCCCCCGATGTCTGGTGAGTCGCAAATCCATGGGTACAAAGTACAACAGCATCCACATCGGCGCGATGGGCAACCCTCACCTGATCGACACTGGGCTCAATGCACACGCATACACGCACATTGGCATCATGCAGTGTTTGCACGGCTTTTTTTAAAGGCTCTCGGCACGCCGCGAGATCCATCGGTCGACCTTGCGTATTAAACGCTGGCGCAACAAGCGTTACCCATTCGGGTTTGAATTCAAATGCAGCCGTTGCAAAATCTGCCATCAACGCGATCTGAAGATCCAAATGAACATGGGGCAATTGCCGCAACAAACGAAGATCACGTGTCTGTGCAGCCGCATGATCATCACCATAACTTACAACAAATTGTGAAATACCACCCAATTGACATGCCACGGCGGCCGTTAATAGATCGGGAACATCACCACCCGCATGGTTGCGCATGGTTCCCACCGCATCGAGAACAATGGATAGTCGGTGTTTTTCCATATTCTGCGCAGTGTGTTCGATATTGGAGATTTGTGCAAATTAGGTTGGGATCTATCAGGGCCATCGCATCTAATTATTTTCCCGTCTCGACGATGTTCTCGCTGCCTCGCCATCCGTGTGCAGGTTCCTCACGCGCTTCACAAAAGCCACGTGACGCGCATGAGCTATGGGTTTTGCTTGTATCTCTTTGAACGCGTCACAACGCTTTTGCGGAGCGCGTTCCGGTCCGTTTACACGGAAGTGGCGAGGCAACGCTGTTTAGAGCACGCCTAAAAACAGCACAAGCCATACCTAATAATTCGTACAAAACCACAGCAAACGTGTCTCGCCACCTGCCGTGTGAACGGACCGGAGCACAAGACACAAAAGCGTTGTGACGCGCTCAATAGACATACATACAGGTCAAAAAGTAATGCGCGTCACGTGGCTTTTGTGGACGTGCGAGGACCTGCACACGGATGGCGAGACACTGCAAAAGCTTTAAATTTAGATGCGATAGCCCTGTGGCATCTATCCCGCTTCGCGCATCCACACATCGGCGATGCTTGTGGCCATACGATCAACATCGGCTTTATCAGGGCCTTCAACCAACACACGGGCCTTGTTTTCGGTGCCCGAATAACGAACCATCACGCGACCATGACGCCCCAGTTGTCCTTCAGCAATGGCTATCGCATCCTGAAGGGTTTTCAATTCATGGATAGGACGTTTGATCTTCACGGGAATATTCACCAGTGAATGGGGCATCGGTTGATAAATTTTACGCAATTCGGAAAGGGGTTGTTGGGTGCGACGCAACGATGCGAGCAATCGCAATCCTGCAAGAAGTCCATCCCCGGTGGTCGCATGATCAAGATATAAGACATGCCCCGATGATTCACCGCCCAAGATAAAACCTTCTGCACGCATTTTTTCGACCACGTAACGGTCACCCACTTGGGTGCGAACCACTTTGCCGCCCCACGATTCCACAGCGCGATCAAGACCCAAATTGCTCATCACCGTGGCCACGACGGTCTTGTGGGTAAGCGTTCCTTGGGTAAGCATGTCGCGTGCAGCAATTGCAAGCAAACAATCCCCATCGATCACATCGCCATGTTCATCGACCACGATCAAACGGTCGGCATCGCCATCAAGCGCGAGACCAACATCTGCACCTGTTTCACGCACGACCTTCGCCATAAATTCGGGATGCAACGCCCCGCATCCTGCGTTGATATTGCGTCCATCGGGTGTCACACCAATAGCCACCACTTCGGCACCCAATTCACGCAAAATGGTCGGTGCAATTTTGTACGCCGCACCATGCGCGCAATCGATCACAATTTTTAAACCCGAGAGGTCGTCATCGACGGGATAACCATTTTTAACAAATTCGATATAGCGCCCCACTGCATCGTCGAGACGGTGCGCTTTGCCGACGGCATCGCATGTGGGCCGTGGCTGATGGTAAGCATCTTCGCCCATCAATGCTTCGAGTGCCTCTTCTTCGGTATCGGGAAGTTTAAAACCATCACGGGCAAATAATTTAATACCATTGTCTTCGTATGGATTGTGACTTGCGCTGATCATCACGCCCGCATCGGCGCGCATACTGCGCGTCAGAAATGCAACGGCTGGTGTTGGCAAAGGCCCCACAAACACAACATCAACGCCCATGGAACATACGCCGCTGGCGATGGCCATCTCCAGCATGTAACATGACAATCGGGTATCTTTTCCAATCACGACACGATGACGGTGTTCCCCTTGGCGTGCACGCATGGCCACCGCACGCCCCAATGCCAATGCCACTTCGCATGTCATGGGATACTGATTGGCCACACCACGGATCCCATCGGTGCCAAATAATTTTCGTTTGTCGTACGGGGGTTTGCCCATGATCTATCTCCCTTGCATCACCAGTTCGATTTCAATTTCAGAGGGGCGAATGGCGACCACATGCAAACCGGCAGGAGGCGTGACATCTTCAACCGCGAGACGTATTTTCGAAAAACCGGGCCCTGCGCTGTGCAAATCAACATGTACAGGCACAAGCGGATGATTAGAAAATTTACGAAAACCGGCCCACGGGCCTTTAAGATCGACATGCAGTACGTGGGGAACATCGCCATGCATCATGATGTCATCGCGCAACGTATACTGCACAGGAAAATCAAGCGTGATAGCGGTTTGGTTATCGCCATTCACAACAAGAAACAGCATGGTAGCCAGAAGCAACGAAAACATCTTCAATTGCACATTGCGCGTGAGTCGATTTCGCTCTGCGGTCATGAGGGTACCTCCGTTCGCTTGCGCTTAGGACGGTGTCCCAAGTGATGGATCAACAATTGCCGAAGCATCGCGCCATCAAGACCGTGCGTTAAATTTCCACCTTCGACAAATGCAATCTGACCACGCTCTTCACTCACCACCACTGCCAACGCATCAAGTTCTTCGGTGATCCCCACCGCTGCGCGGTGACGTGTTCCAAGCGTCTGTTCCATGGCAACTTGCGTAAGCGGCAAAAAGACACTGGCAGCCGAAATGCGTCCTTGTTGGATCAGCACTGCACCATCATGCAATGGACCAGGCGGCGTAAATATTTGCTTAAGCAATGGCGTTGATATTTTGGCATCGACAACGATGCCCGTTTCCGCCCATTCACCCAAATCGCCTTCACGTTCAATGATGATCAATGCACCCATGCGGCCTGCAGCCATCACTTCGGCAGCCGTCGTCACTTCCTCAATCAGATCTTCTGCCTGATCGAGCCCCATGACGCGAAACAAAGGCCTGCGACCCACACGCGAAAGACCGCGTCGTATGTCATGCTGGAACACAACAATCACGACCAACAAAAATGAGCTAATGAAATTTTCGAGGATCCATGACAATGTTTTGAGATCAAAAACACGGGCGAGAAAAAACGAGGCGGCCATAAGCCCTAAGCCCACCAGCATTTGCTGGGCCCGGGTACCGCGTATCAAAAGCAACACGCGATAGACGAGGTAGGCCACCACGCCGATATCCACCAGGGATACCAGCACCGCAAACACTGGCGAATCAGTCATCGACATAGGCAACGTGGTAACCCTCGGAAAAAGCCATTGCGAGAACATATCTAGCACAATGCCAAACTTACTTCACCAAATTCCACACAAGCACGGCCACGACCACCACAAATACAACAAAAAGGGTCAGTCCCAAAAAACGAGTACCGCTTTTGTTTTGTTTCAAGCCCTCCATATACGTAAACGTACCAGTGTTTTCCAATTTGGAATTTGAATGATCCGAGGGAACCATGCCACGGGGCGCATCGCGTTCAATGACCATAGGTCGTATTTTTGCATACATCACGTCTCGATTGACAATTTATTGTTAACCATATATTTATGTAAGGTTTATTTATTCACGGGGGCGAAAGGTTTCGACGGGAGCACTAAGGTGCGCTGGGAGCGTGTCGTGGGTGTCAAAGTACCACGTAAATTCAATTTTGACGTTATGCAAGTGCCAACAATGACACTGCTAGCTACGTAGACTTGACCACTGTTCGTGTTGCCAATGGCGACATGGGCATGGTTGCCTGCGCAGCCTAAGTTACCCCTTAATTGGCGGTAGCCATCCTTCCCTGCCGGGCCCGTGGCAGGGGTAAGGGTGAAACAACACGGGCTGGGCGTTAGGCATGACTCTGTGGCCTGATGCCGAGATAAAGCAGAGTTCGCTTTGTGCATAGCCTGTCGACCGGCGATGCATCCGGCTAAATCAAATGATCGACTACACACGTAGTGCCCTCCACCAAAGGTTTTCGGACCCGGGTTCGATTCCCGGCGCCTCCACCAATTTCAGAGTTTGAGAACCGGCGCGTCGCCCGGATTTCCCGCATTTGATGTAAGGAAAAGATATGAGTAAAGCGACTGAAAACTTGTTGCAGGCCCAAAAGACGGCAATGAAAAATCGACCTAAAGTCGGTGGATTTCCGCACTTTGCAGAAGTATTACGCCAAGCCGGTGTGACCCATAATTTTTGGTCACTTCCTTCTTGTCAGAGTTTATTTTTAACGAAAGAAGGCCCTGTTATGATGCAGGGAGAACCGCTGGTAAATGGGGTCGTCGACGTACCAATTTTTGACAAAGAGGCGTTGATCCAAGCACTGCGAGTAGATCAGAATGGCAATAGTACCTTTCCTGAATTTTTGGCTGCCACATGGAAAGCTGGCGTTGTGAGTTATGAAGTCGATTTCGTGAAGAGGATCGTTACATATCTTGGCTGCGAAGGCGACAGCTACCACGAAGAGTACCCTGCAGTTCAGGTCGATTTGTAGTTTCGGGTTCGACTTGCCGAACTTCGAGCGCACCATCACCCGATATTTGATTTCCATCTAACATTGCAGCAACCGCCTCCCATCATGGGCTCAGTTAAGTCACCCACAATATTCGAGATTTTGTCGATTTGGGTTTGGATCTGATCAATCCATGGACCACATAAAATCACCATATCCATAACCTATAGTTATTATTCATAAATTTAATACATTAAATTTTGCCATTTTTTTGAGCATGCCGATCGCATGTGGGACTAAAGACTACATGTGCGGTGAAATTGGTTTCTTCAATATTTCTTAAAAAATCAACAAAAATCAAATGGAGATTCACATGCTTCGAGATCTGGTACCATCAACGCAACGCCCCCTCTCTCGCTTCGAGAGCGACCCTATCATCAATTTTCGTAAGGCGATGGACCGCCTGTTTGACAACTTCAACGGTGAATTTGAGGGACTCACACCTGCAAATTGGAGCCAGTCTCTGCAAAGTTTTACGCCGAAACTGGAGCTCGAAGATAAAGACGACAAGATGCTGCTCACTGCAGAACTGCCGGGGCTGACTGACAAAGACGTGCAAGTCGAAGTCAGCAAAGATTATTTGACCGTTAAAGGAGAAAAAAAGCGCGATCGAGAAGAAAATGGAAAAAATGGTTATTTCTGCGAGCGCACGTATGGATCCTTTGAAAGAACGATTCGGCTGCCAGCCGAAATCATCAGGGACAAGATCGACGCAACGGTCAGAGATGGCGTACTGACAGTGACGATGCCAAAATCTCCCGATGCCAAGAAAGAAATGAAGAGGATCCCAGTTCACCAATAACGATATTCGTCTTTCGATGAAGACGGATATATTATTGATGAAATGAAACGAACGTATCTCCTTGCCATACTCCCATTTTGTTTCGCATGCACCACACATTCCAAGAGATCATGATGTTTAAAACCATAGTGCTTGCCGTTCTTTTCGCCCTACTTGCATTTTTAGGCTATGTTTCAACGCGAGAAAGTACGTTTGCGTTTGAACGAAGTGGTGTCATCAATGCACCCGCAGAAAAGATCTTTCCGTACATCAGCAGTTTTCAAATGTGCAAGATGTGGAATCCCTACGATAATAAAGATCCCAACATGAAAAGAAACATCATGGGTACGGATGGCCAAGTGGGATCTGTGATGGAATTTGAAGGCAACACAGAAGCCGGTTCAGGGAAATTAGAGATCCTAAAAATCGTGCCCAATGCGTCCGTTGAAATAAAACTCACCATGACAAAACCTATTCATGCCAACAACATCATTCTCTACAAGCTGACGCCAGAAGGCACAGGCACGCGATTTACTTGGGCCATGTCTGGAGACAACGGATTCATGGGAAAACTGATTTCAGTCTTTATCGATTGTGAGAAAATGATGGCCAAAGATTTTGACCAAGGGATCACCCAGTTAAAAACGATCGTTGAAACACAAAAATAAAAAAATCAAATTCCATTTATGCTACAATAGTCGCCATGCGATTTGCGATTGCACTCCTCACATTGCCTTTGTGTATCTCCTGCGCCACTTCCCGTATATCGGGTACAGTCAGTCCAAACGTGTTGTCCGTTGCGAATATCAACGGAGAATTGCCGACCGAGCATGAATTTCTTCAGCTCCGACGATCTGACATCATCGAGCAAGGACAATATGGCGTGTACTACGGCAGGCTGTTGATTTCACCCATCACATTGCCTTGGAAAGTCGCAGGGCTCCGTCTTGAAGCCTACAAGAGCATGTGGCCCAAGGAAGAATACGAGAAAAAAGTAGAAGAAGCGGTGCGTGAGAATGAAACAAAATTTTGCTTTGCCTTGATTTTTATCGACGATGGCGCGCCCTATGGTTATCCCGCTGTCCCAACGCCAAAGCTTGATAACACCAGCGACAATACGACGAATCCAAATCATTGGCATGGGTGGCTACAACAGGGAAATGGCGAAGCGTCGCAAAAAGGCACGTTTGCGTTTATCAATAAGCGCGTCATCAACAACAACATGTCGATGGGGTATTATTCCCCCATGTTTAACAATTACCCACCCATGGGCTATTATCGATCGTTTAATAACTATGGCATGTTTAATAACTACCCATCGTTTCCGTATTATGCATCCTATGGTAATTATCGCATAGGCACTTGGTGGGACGGAACGCTGTGCTTTGAGGGCCATATCGATCTGTCAAAAGGATTCGGATTGCACATCGAACCACGCTACCATGACGACATTCGCCCCATTGACCTACGCTGGGATGTATCGACACAAGAGAATCAGCGTTGATCTGCCTAGTTTTTGAAAATTTCTCGTAAAATATTTAACATCTCGCCATGAAACAAAAGCCTGTATTGATTACAAGAGTGCTCTTTGGCCTTTTCTTTTTTGTATTCGGTCTCAATGGATTTTTTCATTTAATGCCCATACCATCCATGCCCGAACCCGCTTCAGCCTTCATGACTGCGCTCGTCGACACCGGCTATATGATCCAACTTATCAAAGGTACCGAAGTGGTGGCCGGACTCATGCTGCTTACCAACATGTGGGCACCTTTGGCGCTTATTCTTTTGGCCCCTATTATCGTTAACATTGCGTTATTTCATACCCTACTGGCACCAGACGGCATGGCTATCGCGTTCGTTATCGTAGCGATTGAAATATTTTTGGCATGGTCGTATCGCGATCGATTCGCTTCGGTGTTGATGAGAAATTAGGGCAGATCGAACAATAAAAACTCAGTGTTCGCTTTCCATTTCAAATCGAGATGCAATACTTGCGTGATTGCAGCCCCATCGCCCGCTTGCAACAGTTCACCCTCCATCTCGACTTCTCCACGAATCACCTGAACCCATATATTTCTGTCCCGACGAATTGCATAATGCTTCTCACCCGCAACGTTCGACTTAACGACGTACATGTCGACATCCTGATGCATGGTCACTGAACCATCGCGCCCACTTTCCGATGCCACAAGCACAAAATTGCCTTGCGCAAAATCCGAGTCGAACGATTTTTGTTCGTAGCTTGGTGCAATCCCTTCTACCGATGGAAGGAACCATATTTGGAGCAAATGGGTTGCAGTATTTTTTTCATGATTGTATTCCGAATGACGAACACCTGTTCCAGCGGACATCCGCTGAACTTCACCCGGCCGAATCGTCGACTCATTCCCCATGCTGTCTTTATGTGAAAGCGCACCTTCGACAACATACGAAATAATTTCCATGTTCTCGTGGCCGTGGGTAGGAAATCCCGTGGATGGTGCAATACGATCTTCATTGATCACACGAAGGACACCAAAGCCCATATGTGCAGGGTCGTGATAACTTGCGAAAGAAAACGCATGGTAGGTATCAAGCCAACCATGATTGACATGGCCACGTACATCGGAACGTCGTATTGTAATCATTGAGACCTCGCTTTAATAAATAAAATATTCTCATTTTAACATGCCAATATCGATATTCCACCGATATACAAAACCATGGGGACTAAAACATTTTTTCAGACCAAGCGTTGTGTACTCTGCACGCTTGGGACCAGTCTATTAACAACTGCACTCGTACTTACTGGATGTACATCACAAAAAACACCCATCGAAGAAATTAAGCCACCTCCTCCCATCACGGGACGATATCTGAATCAAAAGTCGATGCCAGGGCTTATCAATGGATTGCTCAACATCGATCCGAATACGGATCTCCCGTTCCCTGACGATCCGGCAATCCAAGAAACACAACAGTTTATCCAAATGAATCCATTGAAGCATACCGTCGTCGCACGAATATCGTCGTTTACTACAATCGCACCGAGCTTGCTCTCGGACGCGAACTCGGTTGTGCACGTTCATTGAGGGTTGGATCGATGGCATGCCCATTTATGGTGATGCTTGCTTCGTGAGCAACTACGGAACAGCATGAAGCGATGGACATCGGTCACTTGCCGCGCCCATGGTGAAACTTACGATAGCAATCAACATCTCGCGCGCTACGCGCGATTCTTGCCCATGTACCCCGAACTTCTTGTTTTTGAATCATCGGGTCCCTGTTCGATCAAAGAACAGGATCCGGGCATCCGTGCCATCAATGCTGCGGCCTTACGAAACCCGCTTGCCTATGCACAACGTGAAGCACTCAAAGGCGCATACCAAGAGGATCCTGAATCTTGTAGCCTACCGTACGATGAAACATTCGTACCCGCAGGATGGCGCAACACCCCACGTTCACAGGATTTCTATCGCACCATCGTAAAACCCTATTGCGCGACCTGTCACAGTGCCCATGAAAAACCCTCGACGGAAAAACAGTGCCCGTTGTTGCGCGGTTTTCTTCGTGGGACACATTCCGCACCAAGCCCATGACCGACTGGATATGCGGCACATTTTCAATGCCAAATACACAACCCACCATGCAACGTTTTTGGGCAGAACCCGTGCGCGTTCGCAACGACATGGGCATTTTTATCGATCATACCACCGCAGCCGACGCCATGTTGGAACTCTGGGGATCAACACGTGCAACATGCAGGGGTCTCTCAGATGCCAACGACTGCCGTATGTACAGCGATGTCCTTTGTGGCAAGCACACAGCGGTCGCGCATGCGATCTCAACACCGGCACATGCATTCCAAACGCTTCTGATTTTCATTCGAATATTGCAGGTTGGTGCCGTATCGCCCCCGTAAGCAATCGTGGATGCCCACGTGGCAAGAATGCATACCCAGTGTCAATGCGCCTCTGGGCTATGATGGCGCATGTGAAGACTGCGGTCGCATTGGACAGCGATCTTGTGCGTCAATCACGCCATGCTGGGATGGGCTGGTGGAGAATGAGCGGAGGTGTGAAGTGCAATGAACCTATTATTTTTTGGGAGAGAATACACCAAATAAACTCTCTTCTTGGGCCGTATCTCCTAGACCCATCAGTGAAAGTTCGGACCCGATGACCTTTTCCGCAGCAGCACGATCCATCGTCTCTAAAAGTTGGGGTAAGCGAGCCTCTCTGTATGCATCGCCAGAAAACATGTACAAGCCTGGCTGACGAACATCAGAGTCAATCCCAACCAGCTTCATTCCAATTTTTCCAGCAACATTCACTTCCTCATTCCATTTCACGCATGCATCATCTTCACCACGACCACGTCCAAGTCCCACCATTTCCTGTGCATTTTGCACTGCAGCCATGGTAAACATTTGCCGAAATTCCATAACTTTTTGGGTTGCCGCCGGATCACCCTTTTGTGCCAAACGCATCAGCCTTTCAGCATCAAAAAACTCACCATGGTGTGCTGCTTGATACGCTTCATCAGCAGCCTTAAGCGACAATAAAAAAAGTGTTCGATCTTGACCACTCTTGCACTGAAATGCGATCGGAATATTTGCTGCTTTACACAACCGAATGTATCCAAGTGCTTGCGATACAGAAGAAATCACCATTTCGGACGAATCACCCTTACGCCCAGATGCTGCAAGCGTCTCTTGAAAACTCGGCGTGGGCTGGAGAGACAAGACGTTAATTTCGGTAACAGCTTTGTCCCAATTCTGTTTTGGACCTGCAGAGCTACGCGCCATCGAGAGTTGCAGAGAGCTGGACAACATGCGCACCCACTCGTCGAGTGCCGGCCCCAACTCCGGGTGAGCGGCCACACAAGCACGGAGCTCAGCAAGAAAACGTACGCCTTCGGTGCCTGCTTCCCTTCCATAAAGGGTATCAGCAACTGCAAGTTTATTGTCGGGATGTCCCGCCCAACGCAACCAACGCGCCACTTGTTGGCCTTCTGTATCTTTTGGCATCGCTTGGGCCAAGCGCTCACTCAACACTGCGCCCTGGCTATCCCAATTGGCTGCACGCGTAAGCAACGTGGCGCCAGGACCCGCCGTCGATGAGGCTGGAACATTCACAACAATCGGTTTATCGAGCACAATACCTTGGCTTAGCAATGCAGCATTATCACCACCCATGCCAAGCAATGCACCCACATTGCAAACAGTCCCTGCAACCCGTTCAGAACTATCACGTACTGCTGCAAATTGCTCTCCTTCATGGCCTGCTTTGCTCTCTGCCAACGCCGCTAAAGGTTTGCCACGTAGAGTTCCTGTGCTCATATCTCCATTGGCTTTGGAATGCAGCTTCAACGCATTCAATGCCACTGCTTCACTGGTATTCTGGGCCTGTGTACCATCCATGGCGCTTGCAATGCACAACTGAAAATGTACTTTCCCATCATCTCCACGATAAAAACCTGTTGGCCATTGTGCCTCTGGCAAACGCACAAGATCTTCAATATTCGCGCCTATGTATTTCACACAAAGATCGATTTGTTGTTCTGACGTTTCGGTACGCGCTGAGCGCATACAACCATCAAGCAATCGTCCTGATTCATCTTTAAGCTGCAAAACAGCCACATTGGCAGCGTGATGGGCTGAAAAATCTATCCAAGGGCCTGGGGGTGAAGAAGAGGGTGAATCTCTTCCAGCATACATACCCTTCCTAGTCTTCTTTAATGCTGGTTTCAATGATTCTTGGTTGGGTGAAGCACCATCAGATAACGCTGATATTTGAATTTCTCCTGCAGCATTGCGCGACCAATGATTCCCACCAGGTTGCTGTATAACAGTGACATTCGCTAAACGTGTTTCAGTGGGCATACGTTCGATCACGGATGTTAACCACCAGTTTTTGGCCTTTGCTGTCGTTTCTCCGGGGAGGCCATAATGCTTTGCAATAAGAGGTTCGAGGGCAACCAATATTTTTTTACGATCATTGATGTTTGCACCACGGCTTGTCTGTGGGAGAATTGCTGTGTCATCTTTCCCATCAGCAATTGCACCCCCCACAAGTTTCCAAAGCCTTGTATCTTTTGCCTCTGCATAAAACGGATTGCGTGTCTCATTTTCAGAAAAAGGATATCCAAGTTTTTGTAGCAAGTAAGCCACTGCAATGGCATTCATGGACGTTTCATTTAAGGCATCCGATGCCGCTTGGTCTCTGGATGCCTTGGGCTTCGCCAATGCAGTTTGAAACAATGCCGCAGCTGCTGGGTCTAATATTTTCCCTGCATCTTCAAGAAAATTAACAACAGCACCAGAACACATCGCTTTTTGTTCTGATTTTCTTGCCCTAAGAAGAGAGGAGTCAGGAGGTGGTGGTCGGGGAGGACGAAGGCCCGGAGATGATAACGAAGCTGGTGGAGAGCCAGGTTCGTGAAGCGTAGCAGTCCTTAACGCGGGGGCAGAACTGCTGCCTACGGGAGGAGAAGAAGGCATCCGTTGAGGAACTATCGGTCTATATGTGTCCTTCACAGCAACAGGAAGCACCACTGTAGAACCCGGATTAGAAGCAGGGATAGGAGGAGACCGAGGCTTCGGAACAGGAGGCTTCCCTGCCTGTTTCGCAGCAGCTTCAGCGGCCAACCTAGCCGCAATGGCCTGCTGTTCGTTCACTGTTGACATACTAAAAGCATACCCTGCCTCCAGCGCATTTCAGCGCAAAACGAGGTAAAACACCCAATAACCCTGTGATTTCAATGGGAATTGGGCGAAATAATGCATTATAAGACACTTCCCCACCCGTACCGCAAATGGTCAGGGCAAGAAGTAACCTAGCAAAAGCGATGCGCCCACAGGAACCGATAGATTATCCGTTCCGTAAAAGCTCATGCTTTCAACCATCGTCAATACCAATGCCACGCCCAGAGAAACAGCGCACACGTGCGATGGTGCAATTTCTGTAAGCAAAAGAAGCGTCGTGCTTATTGCGAGATACGACACCACGCAAAAAGCCACCGATCCTTCCACACTGCGCACACCCGGTCCACACCGATAACGATGCACGCCATAGTGTGTTCCAATCATCGCCGCCGCTCCATCAGCCAAAGCCAAAACCAAAATACTCGCGAGATAAATAGCAGGCGTATGAGAAGACAAAATAAAAACAATCAATACCGCGATGGGATAGTACAAACTTCCCTGGGTTTTACGCTGCACGCCATGCAATGAAGGCAACAAACCCATTTGACGGGTGATTGCAAAAACAGACACAAACACAAGCGCTAAAAAAAACACACTCCAGGCAGAATTGAGTACAAAAGGCATCATGCCACAGCCAAAACCGCTTCCGATGTGCACCACTTTGCGTGTTGCTTCTGCACTGGGCGAGCCCAATTTTCGCCACAACTCTGCGATGAAAATCAGCATTGAAAAACCACACGCCAAAATCATCACCCAGGGCCCATCGTGCATCATCATTGCAACGTTATTCCACCTTTACGCCCAAGCGTCGCATGAGCCTGAGAAAAATGACCTTTGGCCAGCGCCGCGCATATCGACAATTCGCCGGCAAGCGTTACCGCAGCACAGATCTCCGCAAATTTGGATGCAGTCCCCTCGCCTACACAACCAAGCATACCCAAACATTCGCGGGCTGTTGGTAAATGCGTCCCCCCCCCCACCGTGCCCACAATCAAATTGGGAAGCGTCACCGAGGTGTACAAATCCCCCTCGCGTGTCACATCCATACGCGTAACACCCACCGCCGCTTCACCGATGCACGCAACATCTTGGCCACACGCCATAAACAGTGCTGCCAAAGCATTGGCGTAATGACCTTGCATACCCGTACTGGCGCTTTGCAATCCTCCCACCACCGCCACTTCCCAATAGCGATGAATTTCTTCAGGCGTTGCAAGCAACACTTCACGCACAATATCTTTAGGTACTGTGATGTCAGCCACCACTTTTTTTCCACGCACCGACGTAAAAGCCAAACCCGTTGCTTTTTTATCACCCGACATATTGCCTTCAATGTACCATCGTTCAGGCGTGATCGATGTTTTGGAAAGCAATGCACGACACACCGCTTCTGTCGCAAGTGTCACCATGTTTTGCCCTGCGGCATCGCCTGTTGAAAAATCGAAATGCAAAAAAAGTTCTTTGCCTGCAAGTGTTGTCCTGATGTCTTTTAGAACACAGTAACGCGATGTTCGTCGGACCACATCGGCAAGCACATCAAACAGTGGGATCGCTTCGGCCAGAAAGATCCCTGCATCAATCATCGAGGTGAAAACAAAGCATGGTGCACGCGTTACAACTTCCCGAATACATGCAACCGTAACACCACCTGCAAGGCTTACCGCTTTTGCACCACGGTCATAGGATGCCACAAGCGCACCTTCAGACGTTGCCATGGGAATAAAAAAATCACCGTGAGCCGCTATCCCGTTGATCCGTAGAGGCCCGATCACACCCACCGGAATTTGAATCATGCCAATAAAATGTTCTATATTTCCTTGCAATGATGCAGGGTCTACAAGATGGCGTGCAAGTTCACACGTCGCAATACCATGTTCGGAAAGTGCCTTGTACCGTGCATGCATCGCTTCAGATGAATAATCGCCTTTACCGGGAATACCGTGAGGAAGTGGATCGTGTTCATTGGGAATACGCGGGCGTAATCTCTTCGCGAGTGTTGTGATTGATGTGTCTTTTAACATTCGGGTGAGAACATCCAGCGCATGCCGCGACGGCGTTGCCATTTTACTCCCCCATATCCAACAACGTACAACAAGGGCAGACACCGGGGTCTACCCCATAATCACAATCAGTCGTAATGCCGAGTCATGTCAATAGAAACATTTTCCATTGAGGTCATTCCATTTTTTCGTTAGCTAGAAAGTGGTGGGGATGTACAATGCTTGAAGTCGGATTTTTTCGTGGTGTGAACCGTTATCATCGTTCTCTCCGTTATCTATGGCTTGCGCTCATAGTGATCTTTGCAGGCCTTGGGGCAGGCATACACCAAGATTTCAGCGTCGAGAGTTACTTCCCGCACAAAGATCCTGCGCGTCATGTTTACGAAGCATTCAAAAAAATCTACCCCCAAGAAGATGGTCAAATCGTTGTTTTGTGGCAACACGACCATGCGGTGGAACAGGCCGACGTTGAACGCATGCGCGATACGGAAAACATACTCAACAAGTCCGAGTTCACCGATATCTCGTGGTTTGGCACAGCCGAACGTTTATCCAAAGATGGCGAAAATATCGACGTACTTCCATTATTCCCTGGCAATGAAGATCCTTTAAGTTATTTAAAAAAGTATAAAAACGAACCTTTTTATCAAGGATTGTTTTGGGACAGAGAACAACGTGTTTTGGTGATCCGTGGGCAATTGCCCCCTCAATACAACAACGACATTGATCGGCGTCGCATCGAGAACACACTGACTGAGCGACTTGAAGCGCTAGAAACAGAGCATGCCCATGTCTTCATCAATGGCCTGCCTATTCTTCGTGCCCGGTATTTAAAATTGATGGCAAAAGACCAAGCAATCTATTTGGCGGGTGGTCTCTTGTTGTGCTTTCTGCTCATGTTTTTATTTTTTAAAAGCATGGTTCAGGTGGTGACATCGCTTCTCGCGATCATGCCTGCCTATCTCGCAACGCTCGCAGCACTGGCACAAATGGATCGTCCACTGACCGCACTCACCGCCATTGTTCCACTCATTCTTTTGATCGTGGGCCTTTCAGACAGCATTCATCTTTTAACGTGCTACCGCCAGCAGCGCGCCCAAGGTGTTGCGCGGGATGAATCGATTATTTTCGCATTCAGCAAGCTTTGGCTCTCGTGTTTTTTTACATCATTTACCACGGCGGCTGGGTTTCTTTGTTTGCTTTCTACAGGGATCGATATTGTCATCGATTTCGCGGCGGTCACATCCATAGCGATCATGCTAACCTATGTTTCAATGATGCTTTTTGTTCCAGCATTTCTTATGGCTGGCAAAGAAAAGCCCATCGTCGATCTTCCTCAATGGCCTCTTGCACCACTTGCCGCTCTGCAAAGAGTGACAGATCGTTACCGATGGCCTATCGTGATTGGAACCCTTGCATGCATGGCACTTTGTGTGATCCCAATACAAAATCTCGGTGTCAACAGCAAGCTGATCGATGAGAAAGATCACCATCCGCTTGTGCAAGACATCACATTTGCAGAACAACATGGGTTTGGTCTTTTTACGGTCAATGTTTTTCTTCGGGGACCAGATCTTGTGCGCCTTCCCACAATACGTTGGATGCGCGATCTTGATGCCTTTATTCAAAAAGACCCATTGGTATTAAAAACCGTTGGATTGCACAGCATTATCGATCTCAGCAAACGACAACTGAACGACGAAACATTGCAGCTCACGCCAGGCATGGCAGGAGAACAAACCGACATCGAACTTTTGCGGGCATTGCGTGAAGATCCTCGCGCGCAAAAATTTGTGCGTGAGCTCTATGATCCAATAAGCAACACAACACAAGTCGCTATTTACGTTCGGGATGCCGGGTCCAAAATAACCACGCCATTCATCGCGCGTCTCAAAAACTATATGCATGATCACCCTCCTCCATCGGGGTTCCCCGAACTCACAGGTACGGTCGTTCTTTCGCAACTTACGTTTGATAGACTTGTCTCAGGTTTCGCTAAAAGCCTTCTGTGGGCCATTGCCGTGATGGTTATAATTTTCTGGATCCAATTGCGTTCAATTCCCATGGCATTTCTTGCACTTCTTCCCAATCTTTTGCCGCTTGCTGCCTTGTTGGCAGGCCTCGCGCTGTTTCATATCCCTCTCACACCCGCCATCGTTCTCGTCTTTTCAATTGCCTTTGGGATCGCGGTTGACGACACCATTCATTTTTTAGGGGCCGCTATGCACGAGCGTAAACTAGGCTACACATGGGCAGAAAGTTCACGACGGGCCTATCAAGAATGCGGGCACGCCATGGTCATGACCACCATTATCATCGCATCGGGATTTTCGGTGATGCTGGCATCGTCATTTTTAGCAACAGCCATGCTTGGCTTGCTCACGGGCGCTGCCCTTATCATGGCACTTCTTACGGATCTTCTTCTCACGCCTGCATTATTGCATGTGATCCCGGAGCGTCGTCATGACTGAGCATACCCGTGTTGGCGGCAAAGCATACAATCTTGAACAACTTTCAAAACACGGATTTAACATTCCCAAGTTCATTGTGATCCCATGTGAACTCTGGGAAAAAAATCATCATAAAAAAACATTGCCTAAGAACGTACGGCAACACATCAGCAACGCGATGAACACACTGCACGGTGATTTGTTTGCGGTGCGTTCTTCAGCCTCAGTGGAAGATTCATCCCGCGCCGCCTTTGCAGGACAACTGGATACATATCTTAACGTTCCGCGTGAACGTGTGATCAGAGAAGTACGGCGATGCTGGAAGTCACTCACCCATGAAAGATGTCTTGCCTATGCGCAAAGCCGTGGCATTGCCATGCACGATGCACGCATGGCGGTGATCGTGCAGGAAATGGTCGATGCCCATGCTTCCGGCGTGATGTTTACCCATGATCCACAAACGTTTAAACGCGAAATTATTATTGTTGCGGGGCTTGGGCTGGGTGAAGGCATTGTGTCCGATCGTGTTCAAACCGAGACCTATCGAAAGGTAACACCCGCTGAAAAAAGTAATATACTCACATCAAACCAACGTAAAACGCTGCAAAAACTCGGTCGAAAAATAGAACAATGCTTCGGCAAGCCCCAAGACATAGAATGGTCTTTGGATAAAAATGGACAATTTTGGATACTACAAAGCAGAGATATAACAAATCCATTGCACCATGTGAATTCACTTTACGACAACAGCAATGTTATCGAAAGCTATCCTGGGATAACACTGCCCCTTACGGTGAGCCATATCACCCACGCTTACGCCACGACTTTTGCACAAACACTTCGATCGCTTGGCATTGAAGAACATCAACTTCAAGAAAATCACGAAGCGTTTTCAACGTTGGTCGAATCGGTGCATGGACGCGTATATTACAACCTGACAAGCTGGTATCGTATGTTTGCGATGATACCTGGCTGCGCACCCTATTTGACGGCCTGGGAATCAATGCTTGGAATCGAAAAATCTGAACACCATCACCGTTCACTGCGTGAACGAATCCCCCCGTGGGGGAGTTTTCTGAAGATCATCACGCATTTCACCATTCATTTTGCAACACTCTCACGCGACATGCGTGAATTAGAACAACACATGGCATCGGCCGCCATCTGGATGAAAAGCCTGCAACTGAAGAACAAAAATCCAACAGAGCTCATCGCAACATACGATGCACTCAGTGAACGTCTTCTCCCTGTGTGGCATGTTACGCTGTTAAACGATGCCTATGCGTTTATTGGAACAGCACTGTGCCAGTGGTTAATACAACACCATGGCCTCACCCAAGCCCACCTCTCTGCATGGCTCGCCGACGGCAAAACACTGGCAAGCATGGAGCCCGTTAAGGCACTGCACGAACTGGTTCAGGACTATCGCAAATCGATCCACCATTTTGATGCCTCGATGCAACGCTACATCGAACATTACGGCGATCGGTGCCTTGAAGAACTAAAACTAGAAACGACCACATGGCGTGACGACCCAGGTGCATTATTTTCTCTTGTTCAATCCATGGCCGGCACGGAATCAACCCCAACGCATAGTCTTCATGGTTCGGCATCGTTGCGAACAGAAGTCATGCTGCGTATGAAAAAAAGTCCAATCGCATATTCCGCCCTTCATCTTTGCACCAAAATGGCACGCCGTTCAATCCAATGGCGCGAAAGTTCACGACTCGACAGGACCCGAGCATTTGGCTGGGTTCGTGAGATCTTTTTAGCCATGGGAAATCGACTTTTCGAAGAAGGACACATTGATACGCAGCGTGATGTCTTTTGGCTTACGATTGAACAGATTGGTACGACAATAATGGGTCCCCGCATTCGCGAGGATGACGTATTTAGAAAATCGGTTCAAAAGGCGAAAGAGGTCTATGCCTCCTACGGCGATCAAGATCTTCCCCATCGATTTAGGATCCGCAATGGACAAATTATCGCTGTGGATCCCGAGAAAAATAAAACCACCACGTTCGGTGAGATATTGCACGGTACCGCCTCGTCATCAGGCATCGTTCAGGGTGAAGCCATGGTCATCACCCATCCCCATGCCAACCTCGACGTGCGTGGGAAAATTTTGATTGCGCGTTCAACTGATCCTGGGTGGGTTTTTCTCATGACACAGGCCGCAGGATTGGCTGTAGAACGTGGAAGTATTTTATCCCATAGTGCCATTGTGGGCCGAGAATTAGGACTTCCCACCGTCGTTGGTGTTCAAGGACTTTTGGATCATATCACCACAGGATCACGTATTGAACTTGATGGCAACAATGGTACGATAAGGATTTTGGCATGCGTTTAACGTGGACGCAGCAAATTATATTATGTATGCCACTTGTTTTTGCAGGTGTCTGCAACATGATTTTTGTCAAATCGTCCATCCTTGCATCATGGCGTATACCCATGGATGCAGGCCTTTGCTTCAATGATGGCAAGCGTGTGTTTGGCACAAACAAAACTTGGAAAGGTTTTGCAGGCATGATCGGGTGGACCACGCTGTGGATGGTTTTCATTGCCACAATCACACATAACTCTGTTTTCCCACAAACACTTCCTTCACAAATTCTCTTTGGCGCCGCCTGGGGGCTCGCTTACGTGCTTGGCGAACTTCCTAACAGTCTCATCAAACGCCGGCTGAATATCGCGCCAGGGAGCAACGTGAGCGGTTTAAGAGGCTTGTTTTTTCTATGGCTCGACCAGGCCGATTCTGCCATCGCCTGCGCCATCGTCTTGCCATTCTTTATCGAAGTATCATGGCAAGATTGCATTGCGCTTGTTTTCGTAGGAAGCGGGATCCATTTCGCAGCGAACATTGGATTGTTTTATGTCGGTTTAAAATCGCAACGTGGTTAGCATGAATGCGGCTCTTATAGCCTCTCCCGCTTACGGCTGGCTCTTGGTCACATCTCATTTTTTATAAAAATCTCGTTTTTCTATATTCGTCATCCCCGCGAACTCATGACTTCCCTTTGGGCCAACCCGGTAGTCGAGAAACTTGTGGCGCAACGATTCTACTTATTTTTTTATGT